>ENA-ORSI01001600-ORSI01001600.1-human-gut-metagenome-genome-assembly--contig:-NODE-1600-length-18884-cov-4.885602_pt1 | contig 18884 bp, 18 predicted proteins | sample MGYA00242187_ERZ509154 | MGnify/ENA primary metagenome ERZ509154 (study PRJEB26280, sample SAMEA2338627) | human gut metagenome | biome: human gut; feature: human-associated habitat; material: faeces...
AAGATGTAAGGAGCCATTGCAGGGTTCCACTTTCTTTTCAAGTGACCGAAGTGGCAACCGGCTTCCAATAATGTATCAAAATTTGTTCTAGACATTTTTTTTTAAATTAATCGTTTACTTTCTTTTTTGTTTCTTCTAAACCAACCGCCGGGTAGTCTGAATCTGAAGAGTCCCGGTAGTTTAGATACTAAACGCTTTTTCAGTTGAGAGTTGAGAGGTGAAAGTCGAGAATTAAGCAACTTGTCCGCCCCAACCGTTCTCCAACTCTTAACGTTTACTGAACTGGAATCTACGACGTGCTTTCGGTTGTCCCGGTTTCTTACGTTCAACAGAACGAGGATCACGAGTCATGAAACCTTCAGAACGGAGAGCAGCCTTGTCCTCAGCATTGATTTTCACCAGTGCGCGGGCAATTGCCAAACGCAAAGCCTGAGACTGGCCGGTGAAACCGCCACCGCAGAGATTAACTTTGATGTCGTACTTTTCAGCAACACCCAGCTTATTCAACGGCTGTTTAACTACATACTGAAGAATGCTTGATGGAAAGTACTCTGCGAGGTCTCTCTTATTAATAGTAATCTTTCCAGTACCTTCGCTTACGAAAATACGTGCAATTGCACTTTTACGTCTGCCTAATGCATTTACTACTTCCATTATCTCTTATTTAAGTACGTTAATATCAATCATTTTCGGGTTCTGAGCATCGTGTTTGTGCTCGCTGCCGGCATATACATACATATTGCCCAGCAATTTTGCGCCCAACTTGTTCTTAGGCAACATACCCTTTACTACTTTTCTCAGTAACTTGTCATCACCGTTCGGTTTTGCCTGCAAACGGGCAGGAGTGATTTCTCTCTGGCCGCCGGGATAACCTGTATATGACAGATATACCTTGTCATTCCACTTGTTACCGGTTAATTTTACTTTGTCGGCGTTGATAATGATTACATTATCGCCACAATCTACGTGAGGGGTAAAGTTAGGTTTATACTTTCCTCTCAACAGTTTCGCAACTTTTGCGCCCAAACGACCCAATACTTGGTCGGTAGCGTCAACAATGACCCATTCTTTAGTCACTGTAGCTTTGTTTGCAGAAATGGTCTTGTAACTTAAAGTATCCACTCTTAATTGTTTTTTAAAATGTTACTACTAAAATTTTTTCTTCACCGCAAGCCAGTCATCCCGGACAATGGAAGATTAACTCGCTATGAATTAAATGCTTATCCTTTTGAGATAATAATCGGCTTGCAAAGGTACGGTTTTTCTTAGAACTGGCAAAAGTTTTCCACTTTTTTTTAGAGAGCCACTTGGCTGATATACAACAGACAAAGTTATCCTGCGGAGAAACGAAAGAATCTCCGCTAGAACAACTCTTTATGATGCGGCCTTCATCGGCCAATGCCGTCATAGAAGACCTTCAAAGCTGCATTGAGGAAGAAACGGGAAAGAGAAAGAAATATCAACGGACAAGGTCCTCGGGGAATTTCGCGGGCATGCCCACCCGCTTCCATGTTTCATGGAACCATGTATTCAGTTCATTCCCATTCAAGTCCTTAGCTATAAAATACTTCAGGTACATTACCCCGTCGTCCCCTATTTCAAACTCCAATATATTGTCTTTGTGGTCCAACATGGGCAGATGGATGTTTTTCTCAATACTTTCCTTATAGGAATTATCCGTCAGCTGCTGATAAGTCCCATACCCCGTGATGATGGCATCCTTGCCAGGAATCATTGTAAAGTTGACAATGCGGCCGTCATCACTCAGCACTTTAAAGGTATTACTCGGTTTCAATATCCCGGGAACATCCGGGATTTCGGACACATAATGACATAACTGCCAAATTCCTGCCAGTTCCGCAGGCCTAAACTCTGCGCTCTCCTGCGCATTGGCTCCCGCTACCGCAAGCAGCACCGCTGCCAGCATGGTAAAGAAATAGTTCCGTTTCATATTCGTATGATGTTGGTTAACGTTATGTCGTTCCGCTAGACACAAATATAAAGATTTATTTTGAGATTATAACATTTTTGGGTATAAAAAAACCGCACAAACAACAGAATGTTTGTGCGGATGATTTTATCCAGTTTGTATATTCCGAAACTTAGAACTCGGCGTTGCGCGGCGTACGCGGAAACGGTATGACATCACGGATATTCGTCATGCCCGTAACGAACAGCAGCAAGCGCTCAAAGCCTAAACCGAACCCGGAGTGGGGACATGTACCGAACTTACGGGTATCGAGATACCACCACATATCCTTCATCGGGATGTGAAGTTCGTCAATGCGCGTCATCAGCTTGTTGTAATCCGATTCACGTTCGGAACCGCCAATGATTTCTCCAATCTTCGGGAAGAGTACATCCATGGCACGCACGGTCTTGCCGTCTTCGTTCTGCTTCATATAGAACGCTTTGATTTCCTTCGGATAGTCAGTCAGGATAACCGGACGCTTGAAGTGGTCTTCCACCAGATAGCGCTCGTGTTCGGAAGCCAAGTCAACTCCCCAGTACACCGGGAATTCAAACTTATGCCCTTTGGCAACAGCCTCTTCCAATATCTTGATACCTTCCGTATAAGGCAGGCGCACGAAGCTTTCTTTCAAGACACCTTGCAGACGTTCAATCAAGCCCTTATCAAACATGTCATTGAGGAACTTCACATCGTCGGCACAGTTGTCCAAAGCCCACTGTACACAATATTTGATGAAATCTTCCGCCAGGTCCATATTGTCCGTAATATCATTGAACGCCACTTCCGGCTCAATCATCCAGAACTCTGCCAAGTGGCGGGGAGTATTGGAATTCTCGGCACGGAACGTAGGACCGAATGTATAGATGGCTCCCAATGCAGTAGCGGCAAGTTCGCCTTCCAACTGTCCGGAAACAGTCAGGCTGGCCTGCTTTCCGAAGAAGTCATCATCGTAAATAATGGAACCGTTCTCATCTTTCTTTAAGTCGTAAAGGTTCTTCGTAGTCACCTGGAACATCTGGCCTGCGCCTTCACAGTCGGAAGCCGTGATAATCGGAGTATGAAAATAGAAGAATCCTCTGTCATGGAAGAACTTGTGGATGGCAATCGCCATATTATGACGAATACGGAACACAGCCCCGAACGTATTGGTACGGGGACGCAGATGGGCTATCTCACGGAGGAACTCCATGGAATGACCTTTCTTCTGCAACGGATACGTGTTATCGCAAGTTCCCAGCACTTCGATTTCGCGGGCCTGCACTTCGGCCTTCTGACCGGAACCGACAGATTCCGTCAGCACACCGTTTACGCTCAAACAAGCACCGGTAGTAATCTCTTTCAGCATCTCCTCATCGAAGTTACCCAAGTCTACTACAATCTGCACATTATTTATTGTAGAACCGTCATTCAGCGCGATAAAGTTTACTTGCTTACTACCTCTGCGGGTACGAACCCAGCCCTTCACGTTGACCATAGCGCCAAAATCTTCACGCTTCAGCAGGTCAACAATCTTTGTTCTACTAATCTTTTCCATAAAACAGTTATTATACCTTATTATATATTACTCAAAAGAACCCATGCGCAGGAAGTTCACCTCTTGTTCCGTGAGGTAACGCCATTCGCCGCGGCGCAGGCCTTTCTTGGTTAAACCGGCAAAATACACACGGTCCAGTTTCATCACCTTGTATCCCAGCGATTCGAAGATACGACGCACGATACGATTCTTGCCGGAGTGGATTTCAATACCGACATCATCTTTCTTGAAGTCATCCGTATAGCTGATGGCATCTGCATGGATTTCCCCGTCATCCAGTTGAATACCGGCTGCAATCTGCTCCATATCGGCTTTTGTCAGGTTCTTGTCCAAATGCACATGATATATCTTCTTCTTCAGATACTTGGGATGCGTCAGCTTGGAAGCCAGGTCACCATCGTTTGTCAGCAGCAATACACCTGTAGTATTGCGGTCCAGACGACCTACCGGATAAATACGTTCGTCGCATGCGCCCTTCACCAAATCCATCACCGTGCGACGTGCTTGGGGGTCATCCGAAGTAGTCACAGTATCCTTCGGCTTGTTCAGCAGGACGTAAATCTTACGTTCTATGCTGACCGTCTGGTCGTGGAACTTCACTTCATCACCGCGCTTAATCTTGGTTCCCAATTCCGTCACCACCTCTCCGTTTACAGAAACGACTCCGGCAGTGATGAATTCATCAGCCTCGCGACGGGAGCAGACACCGGCATTGGCCAGGAATTTGTTCAAGCGGATAGGCTCGTTCGGGTCCACAAACTGCTCCTTATATTCTATCTGTTTCTTCTTGCTGTACTTAGCATTGGGGTCATAATCGGCCGAACGACGGACTGGACGGCTATAGCTGTCTCTGTTGCCGTATCCGCCAGGTCTTCCACCACCCGAATTGAAGCGTGGACGATAAGGACGGTCACCACCCTCATTATTGTAGCGAGGACGCTGCGGACGGTCGCCATCTTCGCTGTTATAGCGCGGACGATAAGGACGGTCCGTATTATAAGAACGGTCGCTGTTATAGGAGCGGTCGCTGTTATAAGGACGTTGCGGACGGTCACCATCTTCATTGCTATAGCGCGGGCGCTGCGAACGGTCACTATTATAAGGGCGTTGCGGACGGTCACCACCTTCGCTGTTGTAGCGCGGACGGTAAGGACGGTCGCCATTATCGTTATTGTAACGAGGACGCTGCGGACGGTCGCCATTGTCCGCACCAGGATTAAAGCGCGGGCGATAAGGGCGGTCACTGTTATAAGGACGCTGCGGGCGGTCCCCGTTTTCACTGTTAAATCTAGGGCGATAAGGACGGTCGCCATTATCACGGTTGTAAGACGGACGGCTGTAGCCACCTTCCTTGTTAAATTGGTTACCATCGCGGCCGGCACCTGAGTTCTCCTCTGCGGAAGAAGCATCACGCCAAGTTTCGTTTTCTGTACTCATTGTTTTTTATTCGAATAAAATTAAACCTTGGCCTCACGGCCATTCATTGTCTCTATTATACCTTGAATTTTATATGTTTCTATAACAATTGCCGGAGTAAAAAGTTGAAATTCCTCCGGTACACTTCTGTGGTTGCTTAAATTCCCGTATAAGTATGGGGGGTAATCACCCGCAATTCTTTCTTTATCTCTTCACTTACATTCAGTCCCTCTATAAATTCCTTGATAGACGCTTCCGTAATGGCCTGATTGGTACGGGTCAACGCTTTCAACGCTTCATAGGGATGCGGATAGGCCTCGCGGCGCAGAATGGTCTGGATAGCCTCGGCCACCACGCTCCAGCAATTGTCCAGGTCACGGTAGATGGCCGGTTCGTTCAACAGCAACTTACGCAAACCCTTCAAAGAACTTTGTATGGCAATAATGATATGCCCGAACGGCATACCCACATTGCGGAGCACGGTAGAGTCCGTCAAGTCACGCTGCAAACGGGAAACCGGCAGTTTTACCGCCAAGTGCTCAAGAATAGCATTCGCCATGCCCAGGTTTCCTTCCGCATTTTCAAAGTCAATCGGGTTCACCTTGTGCGGCATCGCGCTGGAGCCCACCTCACCGGCTTTAATCTTCTGCTTGAAGTATTCCATAGAGATATATTGCCAGAAGTCACGGTTCATATCAATCATCACCGTATTGATGCGCTTCATGGCATCAAAGATGGCAGACAGATTATCGTAATTGGATATCTGGGTAGTATACTCCTCGCGTTCCAAGCCAAGCTTTTCGGAAACGAACTTATTGCCGAATGCCTTCCAGTCATATTCCGGATAAGCCACATGATGGGCATTGTAATTACCCGTAGCGCCACCGAACTTTGCTGTCACCGGACAAGCCTTCAGCGTTGCCAACTGGCGTTCCAGACGGTAGACAAACACCATTACCTCCTTGCCCAAACGGGTAGGCGAAGCCGGTTGTCCGTGTGTCTTGGCAAGCATGGGGATAGCGGCCCACTCTTCCGCATAAGCACGGAGCTGCGCTATCAGTTCCTCTATTTGAGGATAGTACACCTGCTCCAACGCCTCCTTTACAGACAAAGGAACAGACGTATTGTTGATATCTTGTGAAGTCAGGCCAAAATGGATGAACTCCTTATAGTCGTCCATACCACCCAACTTGTCAAACTCTTCTTTTAAGAAATACTCCACAGCCTTCACATCATGGTTCGTCACGCTCTCAATATCCTTGATGCGTTGCGCGTCGGCTTCGGAGAAGTTACGGTAAATGTTTCTCAAGGTTTCGAAAACGCCCTTATCCACCCCTTTCAGTTGCGGCAAAGGCAGCTCACACAGCGTGATAAAGTATTCTATTTCAACTTGTACACGGTATTTAATCAGTGCAAATTCTGAAAAATAGGCAGCCAAAACATCCGTTTTGCCTCTGTATCGACCGTCAATCGGAGAGATTGCGGTAAGTAAATCAAGTTTCATACGTCGTATTTATGATGATAATTATCGGACTGCAAAATTACTGCTTTTTTCTGAGTAACAAGACATAAAGGATAAAGATTTTAAGAAAAGGAAGTTAACGGATAAAAAAAATGGCCTTACAATCACTTGCAAGACCACCTTCGAATGAAAATTTCCAGTGGGCGTTGACGGATTCGAACCGCCGACCCTCTGCTTGTAAGGCAGATGCTCTGAACCAGCTGAGCTAAACGCCCTTTAAACTTATTTTTTCGTTCGCTTTATCTCTCTAAAGCGCTGCAAAGATACGGCTTTTTTTATTACCACCAAACTTTTTGACGAAAAAATGTGGATGAATATGAATTTTGTTTGGATGTGGCTACGTAAGTGTCTGATGGTCCTAAAAACGGGGCATTTAGTTAAAAATAACGATTGCTTACCTTATTATTCAATGGAAAAGACTTAACTTTGCGACTCTATATTAATAATGTATATGGTATTATCGACACTGACTGCTATTTCGCCCGTGGATGGGCGATACAGGAATAAGGCTGAGAATCTGGCGGCTTATTTTTCAGAATACGCACTTATCAAGTATAGGGTGCGAGTTGAGATCGAGTATTTTATTACTCTATCTGAGTTTCTTCCGCAATTAAGCGAGTTAAATGCGGCGGAAGTAAAAAAGGGGCTCCGGAAAATTTATCAGGAGTTTACGGAGGAGGACGCTTTACGAGTGAAGGAGATCGAGAGCGTGACAAACCACGATGTGAAAGCGGTGGAGTACTTTATTAAGGAAAAAACAAATCATTTCCTTGCGGAGAAATACCACGAGTTTATTCATTTTGGATTGACTTCTCAGGATATTAATAACACATCTGTGCCTTTATCGATCAAGGACGCTTTGCAAGAGGTGTATTATCCGGGTTTGGAAGAGGTGATCGGCGCCTTGAAAAAATACGCCGAGGAATGGATGGATATTCCGATGTTGGCTAAGACACATGGGCAACCGGCATCTCCGACTCGTTTGGGTAAGGAGGTGATGGTCTTTGTTTACCGTTTGGAGCAACAGTTGGCATTGTTAAAGGCCGTTCCTATCTCCGCTAAATTCGGTGGGGCTACAGGAAACTTCAATGCGCATCATGTAGCGTATCCGGAATATGATTGGAGGGCATTCGGTAACAAGTTCGTTAGTGAGGTGTTAGGCTTGAAGCGTGAGGAGTGGACTACCCAGATCTCTAATTATGATAATCTGGCAGCGATCTTCGATGGCTTGAAGCGTATCAATACGATCTTGATCGACTTGAATCGTGACTTCTGGCAATATATCTCCATGGAGTATTTCAAGCAAAAGATCAAGGCGGGTGAGATCGGTTCGTCTGCTATGCCACATAAGGTGAACCCGATTGATTTCGAGAACGCTGAGGGTAATCTAGGGATCGCTAACGCTATTTTAGAGCATTTGGCTACGAAATTGCCGGTATCTCGTTTACAAAGAGACTTGACGGATTCTACCGTGTTGAGAAACGTAGGCGTGCCTTTGGCACATATAGAAATTGCCTTCAAGAGCTTAACAAAAGGCTTGGGTAAATTGTTATTGAACGAGAACGCCCTAAGTAGGGATTTGAATAATTGCTGGGCTGTGGTAGCCGAGGGTATCCAGACGGTCTTACGCCGTGAGGGTTATCCGAAGCCTTACGAGGCATTAAAAGCTTTGACACGTACGAACCAGACTGTTACGGAGCAATCTATCAAGGAGTTTATCGAAACCTTGAATGTTAGCGACCGGATTAAAGATGAATTAAGGGCTATAACGCCTCATAATTATACAGGAATTTAGTGATAATACAGGTAGCCGTGAGGCTACCAAGTTTTTAACCATTGTTTAATTTATAACAAATGAGTACAGAAGAAAGAGATGAATCTCAACCGCGTCCAAAAAAAGTGATACCAAGTATCAGACGGGAAAACACAGACCAAGAAGGTGAAAGAAGACCTTACAATCAGGGTTATAATAAACCTGAGGGTAGCTATGAACGTAGACCGTATCGGTCTTATGGAGAAAATAACCGTCCTTCATACGGGGATCGTCCGAGCCGTCCGCGTTCTTACGATAATAACCGTGAAGGCGGGTATGGCAACAACCGTGAGGGGGGCTATGGTAATAGTCGTCCATCTTATGGCAACAATCGCGATGGTGGGTATGGAAATAATCGCCCGTCTTATGGCAACAACCGTGAAGGTGGCTACAACAGCGGCCGCTCGTCTTATGGAAATAACCGCCCGTCATATGGGAATGGAGGAGGGCAATACAATCGTCCGTCTCGTCCTAATTATGATGGACCGGCAAAGGCTTATTCCGCTAGTCCTTCCGGAGAGGGAATGTCTGCGGATGGTATGAAGAAAAGAAGACCTAGAGTAGGTGATACCCGGGTTGATTACAATGATTCACGTTCAAGCGGCGGGGACGGTTACGCACCCAGACGTTCGTATGGTAACGATAACTCTTATGGCGGTAATCGTCAAGGGGGTGGTGGATATGGAAATAATCGCCGTCCTTCTTACAATAATAATCGCCGTTCCGGTGGAGGAGGTGGTTTCCAAAGACAGCAGGGTTACAACATGCGTCCGAAACAGATCAAGTATAAGGAAGTCTTGGCGGATCCGAACGAACCGATTCGTTTGAACAAATTCTTATCTAACGCTGGTGTTTGCTCTCGTCGTGAGGCGGATGAGTTTATCCAGAAAGGGGCTGTTAAGGTTAATGATGTCGTGGTAACGGAATTGGGTACTAAGATTACTCGTCAAGATGTTGTTACATTTAACGAGAAGCCGGTTCAGATCGAGAGCAAGGTGTATATCGTATTGAACAAGCCGAAGAATTGCGTAACGACTTCTGATGATCCTCAAGAACGCTTGACAGTAATGGATTTGGTGAAGAACGCTTGCCAAGAACGTATTTATCCGGTAGGCCGCTTGGACCGCAATACGACAGGTGTCTTGTTATTGACGAACGATGGTGATTTAGCTTCTAAATTGACTCACCCATCTTTCAAGAAGAAGAAGATCTACCATGTGTGGTTGGATAAGAACGTGGCTATCGAGGATATGGAGAAAATCGCCAACGGCCTTGAGCTTGAGGATGGGGAGATCCATGCGGACGCTATCAGCTATGCTAGCGAGGACGATAAGAGCCAAGTGGGTATCGAGATCCATTCCGGCCGTAACCGTATCGTGCGCCGTATTTTCGAATCGTTGGGATATCATGTGACGAAATTGGATCGTGTTTATTTCGCCGGTTTGACTAAGAAGAACTTAGGCCGCGGTAAATGGCGTTACTTAAATGAAAGGGAAGTGAACGCTCTTAGGATGGGAGCTTTCGAATAAAAAAAAAGATACAGATGGAAACAATTAAACGAACAAAAATTGTAGACGTGCTGAAAAGCGAAGCTTTCGGTACTACCGTGAACGTGAAAGGATGGGTTCGCACCCGCCGTGGTAGCAAACAGGTGAATTTTATCGCCTTGAATGACGGTTCTACAATTAATAATGTTCAGATCGTTGTGGATGTAGATAAATTGGGTGATGAGTTCTTGAAACCGATTACCACGGGAGCTAGTATCAGCGTAAACGGTATCTTGACACAATCCCAAGGCAAGGGGCAAAGCGTGGAGATACAGGCTACCGAGATTGAGATCTTCGGTACGGCTGATCCAGCTACTTATCCGTTGCAGAAAAAGGGACACTCCATGGAGTTTTTACGTGAGATCGCTCACTTGCGTCCTCGTACGAATACATTTGGCGCGGTATTCCGTATTCGTCACAATATGGCTTACGCTATCCATAAGTTTTTCCATGATAGAGGCTTTTTCTATTTCCATACGCCGATCATCACGGCTTCCGACTGTGAGGGTGCCGGACAGATGTTCCAAGTTACTACCAAAAATTTGTACGACTTGAAAAAGGATGAGAATGGCTCTATCATTTATGAGGACGATTTCTTCGGCAAGCAGGCTAGCTTGACGGTTTCCGGACAGTTGGAGGGTGAGTTGGCAGCTACAGCCTTGGGACAGATTTATACGTTTGGCCCTACGTTCCGCGCTGAGAACTCAAATACGCCTCGTCATTTGGCGGAATTCTGGATGATTGAGCCGGAAGTCGCTTTTAATGATATCGCGGACAATATGGAGTTGGCCGAGGAGTTCATTAAATATTGCGTACAATGGGCGTTGGATAACTGTATGGAGGATATCAAGTTCTTGAACGATATGTTCGATAAGGAATTGATCGCTCGTCTGGAAGGGGTCTTGAAAGACTCATTCGTTCGCTTGCCGTACACTGAAGGAATCAAGATATTGGAAGAGGCTGTCGCTAAAGGACATAAATTTGAGTTCCCTGTTTATTGGGGTGTAGACTTGGCTTCTGAGCATGAACGTTTCTTGGTGGAGGATCACTTCAAACGTCCGGTAATTTTAACGGATTACCCGAAAGAGATCAAGGCTTTCTATATGAAGCAAAACGAGGATGGAAAGACGGTGCGTGCCATGGACGTATTGTTCCCGAAGATCGGAGAGATCATCGGCGGTTCCGAGCGTGAGGCCGACTATGATAAGCTAATGACTCGTATTGATGAGTTGGGCATCCCGATGAAGGATATGTGGTGGTACTTAGATACTCGCCGTTTTGGTACGGTGCCTCACTCTGGTTTCGGTTTGGGCTTTGAGCGTCTTTTGCTGTTCGTTACAGGCATGGCAAATATACGTGACGTGATACCTTTCCCGCGTACACCGAATAATGCTGAGTTCTAATAGCGCTTAGTGATCATGATAAAAAGGGCCCGTAACCGGTTTCAACCGAATTACGGACCCTTTTCTTATATTAGCTTCCTTTATTAATCGTCGTCCAGATCAATAGGAATTTGTCTTTTGAATGCCTCCTTAAAGGATATGAGCGATTCGGTGCGAGCCAAGCCCAATGGTTGAAGCTTGTTGTGGATGATGCTTAGCAAATGCTGGTTGTTCTTTGCGTATATTTTTATAAACAGGTCGTATTGCCCCGTTGTATAATGGCATTCCACGACTTCCGGTATCTGCAACAGCGCTTCTGTAACGCTTGGAAATTGTCCGGGAGACTTTAGGAATAACCCCATATATGCGCAAGTTTCATACCCAACTTTTGTGTTATCCACGATGAATTCTGAGCCTTTGATAACCCCTAAATTAGTCAGCTTTTGTATGCGTTGATGAATAGCCGCTCCGGATACGTTACATTCCCTCGCTACTTCCAAAAATGGCATACGCGCATTGCCGATGATTAGTTTAAGTATCTTCTCGTCCAGTTCATCTAGTTGATGATGTGCCATATATTCAGTATATTTGTATTACTGTTAGATTATATCTTTCATATTTAATACAAATATAATGATAATCTTATAATCACCTAAAGATTATGTTAGATTATTTTGATTTTGTAAGCATTCTTTATTCAATTATTAAGTATTTTTTTTATGAGCGAAGATCATGTAATAATTAGTAAGCCTGTCCGGGAGATAGCCGATCCTTTATTGGATCTAGTAGAGAAAACATATACTAGTTCTTTCCCCGAGGAAGAGCGTCGTGATTTCTCTTTGGTACGTAAGCTTTTGGAGGAAGATAGCCGTTTCGAGATGTATGCCTTGCTACGGGATGGTATTTATGTGGGTTTCATTACGGGATGGCAATTTGAGGGCTTTGTTTATGCGGAGCATTTCGCGATCGACGAGTCCGCTCGTAACGGAGGAATCGGAGCGAAAGCAATGACAAGTTTTTTAGCTCTCCACGAAGATCCGGTTGTCTTAGAGGTAGAGATGCCGACAGAGGAGATGAGTAAACGTAGAATCGGTTTTTATGAACGTCTGGGGTTTGTCTTGGATCACCATGTATATTTCCAACCTCCATATCGTAGAGGAGAGGCGTTATTAGAAATGCGTTTGATGACTCATGGGGAACTTGATCTGGAGCGATCTTTTAAGCGAGTTAAGACCATTATTCACCAAAATGTCTATGGAGTGAAATAAAAAAGGCGGGATTCTATTTCCCGCCTTTTTTAGATATTCTATTTGTAGATCATTATTCGTCGACACGTTGAGCGGCAGAATAACTAATCTTTAATGCGTATGCTTCACGAAGAGCCTGCTTGATGTCTGTAATCGTTCCCATCTTGGTCTCTTTATCAGCCTTGATAGAAACCGTCATAAACGGCTGGTCCTCTTCCTTCATACTGGACTTTTCCTGTGCGATATAATCCTGAATTTCCGAAGTTTCCGCAAAAGCGTCATTTAATTGGATACGAGTTTCAGAACCCATCTTCGCTCTCAAATCTCTAGTCGGCTTACCGACATAGATAAATGTTACCAAAGATTTCTTCTCCAATTTTTGAAGCTCTGTAGCTTGTGGAGCATGGAACTCTACTTTCAATGTTACCTCACGCATAGATGTTACCATCATGATGAAGAACAAGAAAGCGAACACCAAGTCAGGTAATGATGATGTATTCAATTCGGGCATTTCACGACCGCCCGCTTTACTAAACTTTCCCATTACTTTTTACCTCCATAATTTTTAGGTTCAGCTTCTGATATCTTTTGCGGATAAATCTGCTGTACAGCTTTTTGTTGTTCTTCGTCCAAATCAGCGAAATTCTTACCGAATTTTTCCTTAGAAACCTTATTTCTCAATTCGTTATAAGCAGCCGCAATTTCATTCTGCACATCGATATAAGCTTGGTATTCGGTACCACGGTCATTCTGTAAAGAAATTACGTGGTTCTTCGTTACCATCATCTTTCCGAAGAATGGAACATCAGCCTCTACACGCTCAGGCTTATGTTCGTCATTATAAGGATTATCAATGAACTCTTTGATTCTTTCTTTCAATTGCTTGATATCGACAAATTGATCACCGCAGAGAATCTGGTTATTACTGTTGATCAATACAACCAACAAGTTTCTCTTTTTGATGTCAACATCGGTATCGTTCTTCTGATCTTTAGGTACAGGGGGCGGCAAACGTCTTGCCAAACCTTTATCTGTATCCATTGATGTAGTAATAAGGAAGAAGATAAGCAACATGAAAGCGATATCGGCCGAAGAAGAACCATTGATACCCGGTGTCTTTCTTTTCTTACCCATTTCTTTCTTGTTTTATCAGTTCGTTATTACTATTATTTACCCATGATTCTCTTTACAGAACCCCAAACTACACATGCTACGATCAGAACCAAAAGTACGATTGTAGACATGATCCACATATCTGTGATCTTTAACCAACCCGGAGTGTTGTAAACTTGAGAGTCTGCGTTCAAACCTGTTAAAGGAGTTGCGTCACCCATCGTGTAAGTGATGAACAAAACGGCAACGAAGCAAACTAATACAACCAAAGACATAATCGCTGATTTAGCGTTTGTCTTCAACAACGTCAAAAATTGCCAAACGGCAAACAACATTGTACTGATGATTGTCACGAAGAACAATACAGAAGTCCAGTTAATCAATAACCCGGTATAGATGGGCTCTTTCATTTCAGCGGCAGGGTCAACGACTCCACCCGCATAAAACATACCCAGAACAATAATACTGATAATAGAACTTATCAGTAAAGTCCAACTGGATATTTTTCTTATTTTAGTAACTGCCATAATTCGTTATTATTTTTTGAATTTGACGTTGTATTTGATAACCAAGTCAAGCAAAGAGATAGAAGCATCTTCCATTTGATTCAAGATAGCCTCCAATTTGCTTAACAAATAGTTATAGAATACCTGAAGGATCAAAGCAACGATCAAACCACCTACAGTAGTAATCAAGGCCACTTTCATACCACCTGCTACAACCGTCGGGCTGATATCACCAACTTGCTCGATTTTATCGAACGCCATGATCATACCTACTACAGTACCCAAGAATCCTAAAGACGGAGCCATTGCGATAAACAATGTGATCCAAGACATATTCTTTTCCAAAAGACCTCCTTGAACACCACCATAAGAAACGATAGATTTTTCTACAACGTCGATACCTTGGTCAATTCTCATCAATCCTTGGTAAGCGATAGAAGCGATAGGGCCTCTTGTGTCACGAGCGATAGCTTTAGCGCCTTCAACATCACCTTTGTCTAAAGCATCTTCGATACCCTTCAACAATTTGCTGGAATTCGTTTCAGCTAAGTTCAAGTAGATAATTCTCTCTAAGCAGAAAGCCAAACCGAAAATCAAAGCGATAGCAACCAAACTCATGAAGTCGGCACCACCTTCGATAAACTTTGTTTTTAATGCTTGATACATACCTCCTTCAACAGCTGTAGCTGCGTCTGCAGCGTCCTGCGCGAATGCTACGGTAGAAGTTCCAAGGGCACATAAACCCAAGAATGCTTTTGCAAATAACTTTTTCATTGTGTGTTTAATTTTTAAGATTAATAATTCTCTTATTTGTTTTTATTTTATTGTTAATTAATTCATGGTATTCTCCACCGCGGAGAGAGCGGGATTCGAACCCGCGAAACCCTTTAGGGGTTTACACGCTTTCCAGGCGTGCCTCTTCAACCACTCGAGCATCTCTCCAATTATTCACCTAGCTTCTTCTAAAACGACCGCAAAATACGAAAAAATTCCCATATGCAATCTTTTCAGTGCACAAATCTATAGTTTTTGCTTGACATATACACAATATCCACGAAATAAATTTTGACTTCATTCGAAAAAAAGTGTCTATATGGGTTTATTTACGCTTTTAAACAATTCTAATGTGTTTTTTCGAGTAGCGTTTACGGTTTCCTCTAGCGTGAGGCCGAATGTTTCCGCCACTTTCTCGGCCGTCTTCCATATGTAAGTAGGCTCATTCCGTCTACCTCTGTAGGGGACTGGTGAAAGATAGGGTGCATCTGTTTCCAAGAGTATCTTTTTAAGATCCGTTTGCCGAATGACTTCGGACAGTTTTGAATTTTTAAAGGTAACAACTCCGTTTATCCCGATCTTGAAGGTGGGCAGTTTCTTTATTTCTTCTAGCTCTTCCGTTGTGCCGGTAAAACTATGAAATACGCCCTTAAGTCTTTCCGCTCCGACTTTATGTATGCATTCCAGAACTTCCGGATATGCGTCGCGGGTATGGATGGCTACGGGCAGGTTCAGATCGATGCTCCAACGCAATTGTTCCTCGAAAACGATTTGTTGCTCCTTTAAATAAGTCTTATCCCAATATAGATCGATCCCGATTTCACCGATACCGCAATAAGTACGTTTAGATAGATAGGATTCCGTTTGTTTTAGGATATCGATATAATTGCTATCCACACTGGTCGGATGCAATCCCATCATGGGGAAAGCGAACTCTGGGTATCGATCGCATAAATCGTGCATTCTGTCAATCGTCGTCAGGTCTACGTTTGGCAGAAGCAGGGTGTCGATACCTGAGTCTTTTGCTTTTTGAGCCAGTTCGTCTTGCTCCGGATCGAAATCCTCCAGATATAAATGGCAATGTGTGTCTATTAACCTCATGGATTAGGATTGTCTATGCATTAAATGATCACAAACCTCTTTTAGGATCGTTAATTTTTCGGGGGCGACTTGTAAAGCTTTTAAGTTCTCTACGGATGCGTCGTAATAGGCTTGGATTTTATTTTCTGTTAATTGTTTTAGCTGCAATTCGTTGTAGATAGAGGTGAATGCCTGTATCTTTTGAGCCGGGTCGAATTCTTTTTTATCCATCCAGCTACGGAGAGCTTCCGCTTGTTCTTTATTGGCCAGTCTGAGAGCGTTGATCAATAAGAATGTTTTCTTGTTGCAAAGGATATCGCCGCCAATGTTTTTCCCGAAAGTGGCGGTGTCACCATATACATCTAGTAAATCATCTTGCAGTTGAAACGCTAGACCTATATTGATACCAAACGCATATAAGTTGCCTGCGTCTTCCTGTGAGGCACCTCCGAGTAGGGCACCCGTCTTAAGGGAGCAGGCCAGTAGTACGGCTGTCTTTAGCCGGATCATCTCGATGTATTCTTCCTCGTTCACATCCATGCGAGACTCGAATTCCATGTCGAATTGTTGGCCGCCACATATTTCCGCCGCGGTTTGCGTAAATAAATCCAACACTTGTTTGAGGTGGCCGTGTTCCGTTGATCCGATTAATTGATAAGCCGCTATTAGCATTGCGTCTCCGGAAAGAATCGCCGTATTGGCATTCCATACCTTGTGTACGGTAGGTTTGTTCCTTCTTTTATCAGCTTCATCCATCAGGTCGTCGTGCAGCAAGGTGAAGTTATGGAAAACTTCCAGACCTAAAGCGGGCTTGATCGCATTCTCTATACTATTATTATATATATTACATGCCATCAACGTTAACGCCGGACGTATTCTTTTTCCTCCGAGGGACAAGATGTACTCTATCGGCTCGTATAAGCTCTTGGGAGGATTGGTGAATTGTAGTTGAGAGATCTCGCTTTCTATTCTTTGAAGTATATTCTCGAATGCTAACATAGCTGTATCAATTAATGGAGTTATGAAATAAAAAAAGGCTGCGAAAATAAAGCAGCCTTTTTGATATGTTTAATGTTATACTATTGCAATCTGAACGTGATAGGCACAGTATACTTAACACGTACTGGTTTACCTCTCTGCTTACCCGGAGTCCATTTAGGCATGGTACCGATCACACGAAGAGCCTCTTTATCCAATGAGGGGTCTACACCACGTAATACCTCAGCGTCTACTACTGATCCGTCTCGGTTAACCACGAATGCGCAGATTACACGACCTTGGATACCGTTTTCCTGTGCGATTACCGGATACTTGATTGATTTAGCGATAAACTTCAGCAACTCTGCGTCTCCACCCGGGAACTTCGGCATTTCCTCTACAACCGTAAAGATCTGCTGAGCGGATTCTTCTTCTTCCTCTACTACTGCAGGCGGTGTATAAACGGCTGTTTGAGCCTCTTGCTGATTATCCTCTGATGATAAGATATCTTGCTGTTCCAATTCAACGTCGTCTTCAACAACGTTCAAAACCTCGGTTACAACTGGTGCTGGAGGTGGTGGAGGTGGAGGAGGCGTATTCTCCGGTCTCGTGATTTCCACTTCCTCCTCAGCGATAATGTCTTGGACCTGGTCGCTCTCCTTGACGACCATCACGTCACGTGTGCTCCATTCGAAGCCCACGAACACGATCGCCAAACCAACGACGAATCCCATCAGGGTATTCAGGGCTTTGCCTCTCTCAAGGTCCGCTTTCGGTGATTTTTTTACTTCCATATATTTAATGTTTATGAGTGCTTTTCACTTGGGCAAAAATACAAATAATTTGGATTGTCCGCTAAATTATGACTAAAAAATATACCATATTCCGTTTTTTTCCGTTCTCTATCCAAAGAGTTCAAATAAAGTCGAACGGCAAGTAGCCCCAAGTTTTAATGAATTAGCGTATCTTTGGGCGATTTTTAGCGATTATGAGAAAAAGTATCATCACAATAGGCCTGGGGCTGGTCGCCTTGGGCGGCTGGGCGCAAACAGGCAACGAGGCATTCAGCTTCCTTCGCCTGCCCAACTCCAACCGCGCGCGCGCGATGGGCGGTCACACCGTTTCGCTGGTGGAGAACGATCCCTCGCTGATCTTCCACAATCCCGGTCTGCTGGGCGCGGAGATGGACGGGACGATCAACCTGAACTACCTGAACTACATCTCCGACATCAACGCCGGAAGTGCCCTTTTCACGAAAGCGCATGGCGAAAAGGGCGCTTGGGGTGTTGGCGCCTCCTTTTTCTCGTATGGGGATATCCAGGAGACAACGCCCGACAACACCCAATTGGGTAAGCTCTCCGCCAAGGACATCAGCCTGCAAGGGTTTTATGCCCGCGACCTGAGCGAACGCTGGCGTGCCGGCCTTTCGATGAAATTTCTCTATTCCGCCCTGGCGGACTACTCGTCGATCGGACTCTGTTTCGACGCGGGCCTCAGCTATTATAATTCGGAGACCGAGTTTTCCTATGGATTCGTCCTGAAAAATATCGGCGCCCAGCTGAAACCCTTTTACGACGAGCGACAGAAAATGCCATGGGACATCCAGATGGGTTTCTCCAAGAGGATGCGCCACGCGCCGATCCGTTTCTCCCTCACCGCCCAATACCTCAACCGCTGGAAATTCCAGTATGTGGACGACGCGGATAACACGTACGACGGTGATTCTTTCTTCCAGGCGTTCGTAAAGCATTTCGTGATCGGTGTCGATTTCATCCCCTCGGATAATTTCTGGGTAGGTGTCGGCTACAATCCTAAAACCGCGCTCGACATGAAACTGAGTGGTGGCGGCAATGGTTTGTCCGGCCTATCGGCAGGTGCCGGTATCCGCATCAAGATGTTCGACGTGGGATGCTCAATCGCCAAATATCACCCTTCGGCGCTCTCCATGATGATCAGAGCGGCGAGGTGGCATACCTGCTGCAAGGCGATCAGACGGATCT
>ENA-ORSI01001602-ORSI01001602.1-human-gut-metagenome-genome-assembly--contig:-NODE-1602-length-18874-cov-3.702800_pt1 | contig 18874 bp, 14 predicted proteins | sample MGYA00242187_ERZ509154 | MGnify/ENA primary metagenome ERZ509154 (study PRJEB26280, sample SAMEA2338627) | human gut metagenome | biome: human gut; feature: human-associated habitat; material: faeces...
AACATAAAACATTTCAATTATGAGAAGAATGATTAAACTGGCTTTTGTAGCCATCGCAGGTTTTACCTGCATGCCGATTGCTGTAAGTGCACAGCAGATGCCTCCGGTACCTGTGGATAAGGAAGTGAGAATAGGTAAACTGGATAACGGACTTACATACTATATCCGTCATAATGAATATCCGAAGAACCAGGTGGATTTCTATATTGCCCAGAAGGTGGGCAGTATCCTTGAAGAGGATAACCAGCGCGGATTGGCGCATTTTCTTGAACACATGTGTTTCAACGGAACAAAGAACTTTCCGGGAAACTCAATGATAAAATGGCTGGAGTCAGTAGGTGTGAAGTTTGGTTATAATCTGAATGCCTATACCAGCATTGATGAGACAGTATATCGTATCTCCAGTGTACCTACAGAACGTATCGGGGTACAGGATTCATGTTTGATGATTCTGTCCGACTGGGCTGACGGCCTTTTGCTCGAAGGTAAGGAGATAGACGAGGAACGTTCCGTTATACATGAGGAATGGAGAAGCCAGCTGCCACCGAATATGAGAATAATGGAGAAACTGCTTCCGGAGATATATCCTGACAGCAGATACGGACACCGTCTTCCTATAGGAACCATGGAAGTGGTGGACAATTTCCCGCATCAGGCTCTTCGGGACTATTATGAAAAGTGGTACCGTCCTGACCTGCAGGGTATAGTAGTGGTGGGTGACATTGATGTGGACCGCATAGAAGGTAAGATCAAGGAATTGTTCTCAAAGATTGAGAAGCCTGTAAATCCGGCAGAAAGGGTTTACTTCCCTGTAGCCGACAATGAAAAGCCTATTGTCGCTTTCGGTTCGGATAAGGAGCAGGATAAATATGTGGCTCAGATTATGTTCAAGTATGATGCCCTGCCTGATTCATTGAAGGGTACAATGGCTGATGTTACAACCACCTATCTGCTTGATATGGCCCAGATGATGCTTCAGATAAGACTGAACGAACTGGGACAGAAGGCAGATGCTCCGTTTGCTGTAGCTTCTGCATTTTACGGTGAGTTCATTATGGCAAAGACTAAACAGGCTTTCCAGATGGCTATGGTTCCTAAGGGTAACAGCTTCGACGAAGGATTGAAGGCTGTCTACCGTGAAGCTCTTCGTGCCAAGAGGGGAGGATTTACCGCTACTGAATATGCGCGTTGTCGTACAGAGTATCTTTCTCAGCTTGAAAAGGCATATAACAACCGTAATCAGCAGGAAAACAAGACTCTTGCAGAATCGTATGTACGCAACTTCATCGACAAGAAACCTATACCAGGTATAGAGACGGAATATCAGATGATGAGCATGATTGTGAACCAGATACCTGTGGAAGCTGTAAATCAGGTGTTCTCGCAGATTGTTTCGGACAAGAATTTGGTTGTTCTCGGTATGATGCCTGCACGCGAAGGTGAGTCCTGTCCTAAGGATGAAGATATACTTGCATTGCTTTCTCAGGTGGAAGCTGAAAACATTGCTCCTTACGTAGACAATGTGAAGGACGAGCCTTTGGTAAGCGAATTGCCGACAGCCGGAAAGGTTGTGAAGGAAAACAAGCTTTCTGATTTTGGTGCCAAGGAGTGGATTCTTTCAAACGGTGCTAAAGTGATATTGAAGAAAACAGATTTTAAGTCGGATGAGATAAGTATGATGGCGGTTGCCAAAGGCGGTATGTCTGCTTGTGGTAATGATCAGGTTGCTGATCTGCTTTTTATGCCGGTTGTATTGGAACAACATGGTTTGGGTAACTTTACTAACTCGGATTTGAATAAACTGCTGGCTGGTAAGCAAGTTTCTTTGAAGATCTCTTTGGATGATTACATGCGCAGCCTTTCGGGAAATACAACTCCCAAGGACTTGAAAACTTATATGGAAATGCTATACATGACTTTCACTGGACTGAATGTTTCCGAGGATGAGTTTGTTTCTATGCAGAATCTGTATAAAGGATTAATTGAAAACCAAGGACAGAATCCGGCTTTTGTTTTCCAGAAGAAGTTACAGGAATTTTTGTTCGCTTCTCCAATCAAGCGGGTGTTTAGTGTTGATGATATTGAAAAGGCCAGTCGGAAGAACATTCTTGGTATCATTCGGGAACAGCTTATCAATGCGGCAGACTTTACCTTTGTGTTTAGTGGAAATTTTGATGAAGCAGAATTGAAAGTTTTGACTGAACAGTATATTGCTTCTCTTCCTTCTGCAAAAGATAAGAAGTCGGAAGTGAAACTCAACAGCGCAGTGGAAATTAAGTCTGGAAATGAAGAACAGGAATTTGCCATGAAGATGGAAGTACCACAGGGCAGTGCTGCTGTGATTGTGAGTGGTAAGATGCCTTATTCTTTCAAAAACAGATTGCTTGCATCTATGTCGGCACAGCTTATTTCTACTCGTCTGCTCAGTGAAGTACGCGAAAAGGAAGGAGCGGTATATAGCATATATACACAGGGCTCTCAGGACAGACTCTCTGAAATGTCTGTTACATATCAGACTATATTCCAGGTTAAGCCTGAAAAGAAAGACCGTGCGCTTGAAATCATCCGCAGCGAGTTTGAGAAGCTGGCAAAGGAAACTCCTGTGGAGGAACTTGACAAGGTGAAGGAGTTTATGGTGAAGCAAATCACTGAAGACGAACATACCAACAGCTACTGGTGCTCGATGATGGCTGGCAACGAGCTTCTGCCTTCTGAAATCTGTGTGAAGGCTGAACAGACCATACAGTCTATCACTCCTGAAGAAGTTTCCAATTATGTAAATAAAGTGATGAAACAGAATAATTACCGGGTACTGGTAATGATGCCGGACACAAAATAAAACATTTGTCAATGATCTGTGGAGTATAAGAACTGATGGAAACAGATCAAAAAAGCGGTACAGGCGATGGATCTAATATTCCATGTAGTCTGTGCCGCTTTGGTGTATTTTTAAGTGGGGGAATTTTGTTCATCCGAATAACTGCCGGAAGGCTTCTTCTACCTTCCTTACAGGAATAAGTTCTATTTTTATTTTTTTTCTGTCCAGTCCTTGTAAGTTATGTTTCGGAATCAGCATTCGGGTGAATCCAAGTTTTTCAGCTTCACTGATGCGTTGTTCAATGCGATTAACAGGACGGATTTCTCCACTTAGTCCTACTTCGCCTGCCATACATACACCAGCTTCAATTTCTGTATCCATATTGCTGGAAAGAATGGCGCTGATGACGGCAAGGTCTATGGCCGGGTCATTTACTTTCAGTCCGCCTGCGATGTTCAGAAATACGTCTTTCTGTGCCAACTTGAATCCTACTCTTTTTTCCAGAACTGCTAATAACATATTCATACGCCTCAGGTCGAATCCTGTTGCTGAACGCTGAGGCATCCCATAGGCTGCAGTACTGACCAGAGCCTGTACTTCTATGAGGAAAGGACGTATGCCTTCAACTGCACAGGCGATTGCGACTCCACTCATACCTTCATGATCTTGGGTCAGCAACAGTTCCGAAGGATTGCTTACCTGACGGAGACCATCTTGACGCATCTCATAAATGCCTAGTTCGGCTGTACTTCCAAAACGGTTTTTGATGCTGCGGAGGATACGGTACATATAGTGTTGGTCACCTTCAAATTGGAGTACTGTGTCGACAATGTGCTCCAGAACTTTAGGACCCGCTATACTTCCTTCTTTGTTGATGTGTCCGATCAGGATAACAGGCGTTCCGGTTTCTTTCGCAAACTTTAAAATAGACGCTGAACATTCGCGAACCTGCACGATACTTCCGGGAGAAGAATCTATGGTTTCTGTCGAAATTGTTTGTATGGAGTCGATAATGACCAGATCAGGAGCCGTATTTTTGATATTGGTGAAAATCTGTTCCAAAGACGTTTCACAGGCAATCAATAAGTCTGAGTTTGCAGGATGAGGAATACGGTCTGCACGGAGTTTGAGCTGACGTGCGCTTTCTTCTCCGGAAATGTAAAGTACTTTTTTCTGGGAAAGGCGTAAAACAGTTTGTAGAATAAGGGTTGATTTTCCAATGCCAGGTTCTCCACCGATTAGGGTTAGAGATCCTTCTACCAAACCTCCACCCAATACACGGTTCAGTTCTTCATCTCCCATGTCAATACGTTGTTCTTCTCCTGCGGTGATTTCGTGCAATAGTTGAGGTTTGGATCGTATGGATTCAATTCCGTGTGCTACATGTTTTGCAACAGGAGCTTCTTTGCGTACAACTTCTTCTACAAATGTATTCCATTGTCCGCATGACGGACATTTTCCAGCCCATTTGGGAGATTCCTGTCCACAATTGGTGCAGACATAAACTGTTTTTTCCTTTGCCATAATGTATCTAGGGTTTATTGTGCAAAAATACAATGGACAGGATAATGTAGGTTGGGGACCGAGTTAAAGAAGTTAAAAGAACGGGCAGAATCAGAGATCGTTTTTGCAGGGTTTGTATAATACTTTCGCAAGGTGAAGGTTTGGATTTGCTTTCCTCAATATGGAGTGGAATAAAAAAAAGTATGTTTTTTCTTTATAAAAATGATGATTTGTAGAAAAATGTTATTACATTTGCTGCCATAAGAACTTTTAACAATGACTTTATACAATCTCTATATGATGACAATGGCGGGTGCAGGGCATACAATGCTGATGTCCGCAGGTACCTGGGGGATGACCCTTCGGGGTTAGAGAATGTATATAAGTGTTTCTACGTGATACACGCCTGTAAATAACGGGCAATCTTTTTTTCCAATAGTTTTATTTTGTATAACAACATTATTCCGTAAAAGTTTTCCGGGAGAAAGGAAGAACGGAATAACATTTTATTCATTACCCATGAAAGTATTGAAGTTTGGCGGTACATCCGTTGGATCCGTAAATAGTATGTTGAGTGTTAAGAAGATCGTAGAAGCAGTAGACGATCAGGTTATTGTTGTAGTTTCAGCATTAGGTGGCATTACTGATAAGTTGATAGCAACTTCACGTTTGGCCGCAGCTGGCGATTCTTCTTATGAAAAGGGCATGAAAGAAACAAAAAAGGAGGGAGCGCGTTGATTCGCTACATTATCAAGCGTCTCGTCTATGCGGTGCTGACGCTGTTTGTGCTCATCTCGCTCACGTTTTTTATGATGCGCATGCTTCCGGGCGACCCGTTCATCGGCGATAAGACCGTCTCTGCGACGGCCATGGCCAACATGAACGCGAAATACGGTCTGGATAAGCCTGTGTTTGTGCAATATCTGATGTATATGGGCAACTGCCTGCGCGGCGATTTGGGGATTTCCATCACCTATAACCGCGACGTGATGACCATTATCTCCGAATCGTTCCTCGTTTCGGCGGATCTGGGCATCCGCGCGATCATCTTTGCCGTCATCATCGGTATTCTGCTCGGCGCTGTGGCCGCCATCAAGCGCGGCAGCGTGTGGGACTCCGTATCCATGTTCATCGCCATGATCGGCGTCTCCGTGCCGAGCTTCATTCTGGGCGCGGTGCTGCAATACTTCCTCGGCTTGCAGCTGCGCAAAACCTTCGGCATCAATCTCTTCCCGATTCAGGGCTGGGGCAAGTTCAACCAGACGCTGCTGCCCTCCTTCGCGCTGGGACTCGGTTCGCTGGCGACGGTTTCCCGCCTGATGCGCACGAGCATGCTCGACGTGCTGGGGCAGGATTACATCCGCACCGCCCGCAGCAAGGGCATATCCGAATTCAAGGTAACGTATAAGCATGCGCTGAGGAACGCGCTGCTGCCGGTTATAACCTATGTCGGCCCCATGGTTGCGAGCATAGTTACCGGATCGTTCGTTATTGAAAAGGTGTTCGGCATTCCGGGCGTGGGAAGCTTGTTTACAAACAGCATTATAAACCGCGACTATCCGCTGATAATGGGCATAACGGTGTTCTTCGCAATATTGCTGATTATATCGGTGCTGATAGTGGACTTTATATACGTTCTGGTAGACCCCAGAATAAAGCTGGATTAACAGGAGGGAGAAAAAATGGAAAGCAACACGCGCTGGCAAAGCGTTGACCGCGGTACGCTTGAATCCGAAAAGATATCCCGCCCAAGCCTGACCTACTGGCAGGACTGCTGGCAAAGGCTTAAAAAGAACAAGAGCGCCGTGCTGTCGCTGATAATAATTGTGGTGATAGTGCTGTCGGCCATATTTGTGCCCATGTTCTGGCGGCTTTCCTATGATCAGCAGAACCTTGAATTTGCCAACATTCCGCCGCAGCTTGAGCTTTATGATCTTGGCGGCGGGACGTATGTGTATTTGACCAACGAGTTCAAGTGCATTGATACCGATGAGAAGGGAAACCTTATCGCCTCCTCCAAAATGGTAAAGGACGATAAGACCAACCGCATGTATATTTACGAAATAAACGGCAAGCCGCTGGTGGTGGATTACGGCGTATACTTTAAGGCCAAATCCGAATTCATTCAGCAGGAGGCCGCCAACGCCTCAGGCGGGCGGATAGCCGTTGCGGACGTTAACTACCTTGCCGAATACTTTGGCGATAATCCGCCCGAAAGCGGCTATGTCACCATAGACGAGGCAAGGACGATACTTGATAAAAAAATAGAGCGCTTCACCGTTACCTATGACGGCACGGCGGTGCGCCCCTTCAAAACCGTTTCCAACAAAACCTACATCTGGGGCAGCGATTCGCTGGGCAGGGATATGTTTATCCGCGTTATGTACGGCGCAAGAATGTCCTTGCTGGTTGGCGTTGTTGCGGCGATAGTCAACTTTGTAATCGGCGTGCTGTATGGCGGCATAGCGGGCTTCTGCGGCGGCAGCGTGGACAACGTAATGATGCGCATTGTGGATACCATAAGCTCTATCCCCATGATGCTTTACGTTATTCTGATCATGGTGGTGATGGGGCCGGGGCTTCAATCCATAATACTCGCAATGGGACTTACGTACTGGGTAGATATGGCGCGCATAGTGCGCTCCCAGGTGCTGAGCATGAGGGAGCAGGAATTTGTGCTGGCGGCAACGCTGCTTGGCGTGCCCTCGCGCAAAATACTTACCCGCCACCTTATACCGAACGCCATGGGGCCCATAATGGTTTCAATAACCATGCAGATTCCGAGCGCAATGTTTACGGAAGCGTTCTTGAGCTTTATAGGACTCGGCGTATCCAAGCCCAAGGCTTCGTGGGGCGCGCTTGCCAACGCTGCGCTGCCGGGATTGTATACCAATCCTTATCAGCTTTTCTATCCGGCGCTGGTCATGAGCATAACAATATTGGCGCTCAATCTGTTCAGTGACGGGCTGAGGGATTCGCTTGACCCGAGGCTCAGGAAGTGAGGAACACGGATATGGCAAGAAAACTGTTATCTGTAAGGGATCTTAAAACGTCGTTCTTTACCCACGTTGGCGAGGTAAAGGCCGTGCGCGGCATAAGCTTTGACGTGAATGAGGGCGAAGTGCTTGGCATAGTCGGCGAATCCGGCTCCGGCAAAAGCGTTACCAGCCTTTCCATAATGGGCCTGCTTCAGTATCCCGGCCGCGTGGTTGACGGCGAAATACTGCTGAACGGCGAAGATATACTGACATACAGCAAGAACCAGATGCGTAGGGTTCGCGGCAAGGAAATAGCCATGATATTCCAGGACCCCATGACCAGCCTTAACCCGGTTTACACCATAGGCAACCAGATCATGGAGATGATACTGGAGCATGAAAAAATGAGCAGGCGGGAGGCCCGCGCACGCGCGATAGAGATGCTGAAGCTCGTTGGCATACCCGCGGCGGAAAAGCGCATAGACAGCTACCCGCACGAATTCTCTGGCGGCATGAGGCAGCGCGTTATGATTGCGCTTGCGCTTTCCTGCAACCCGAAGCTGCTTATTGCCGACGAACCCACCACCGCGCTTGACGTTACCATTCAGGCGCAGATACTCAACCTTATAAAAAAGCTGAACAGGCAATTCGGCATGACCACAATGCTTATTACGCACGACCTTGGCGTGGTTGCCACGGTTTGCGACAAGGTTGCCGTTATGTACGGCGGGCTGATAATGGAATACGGCACGGCGGACGAAATATTCTACCATCCGCGCCATCCGTACACCATGGGCCTGCTCGGCTCCATACCGCATGTGGACGGCGGGGAAAAGCGCAGGCTTATACCAATAGACGGCACGCCGCCGGACCTTATAAATCCGCCCAAAGGCTGCCCGTTCAGTACACGGTGCAAATATTGCATGAACGTATGTACCCAGGAGCAGCCGCCATACTTTGCGGAAGATAAGCACAGGACAATGTGCTGGATGCTTGATGCCGATGCGCCCAAGGACAGCGACTATGAGATGAGGAAGGCAGGTGTTAACTTTGGCAGGTGATAAGCTGCTGCAGGTTGAAAACCTGACAAAGTATTTCTATAAGCCGCAGGGACTTTTCGGCCAAAAGAAGCAAACGGTCAAAAGCGTTGACCATATAAGCTTTGATATCATGCGCAACGAAACGCTGGGGCTGGTAGGCGAATCCGGCTGCGGCAAAACAACCGTAGGCCGCACCATAACGCGGCTTTATGAGCCGACCGACGGCAAAATCATTTTTGACGGGAAGGACATAAGCCACCTTACCAAAAAGGAACTGCTGCCATACCGCAAAAAGATGCAAATGATATTCCAGGACCCTTATGCATCGCTCAATGCGCGCATGACGGTTATGGACATAATACGTGAAGCTCTGGATCTTCATTCCGACCTTAAAACGAAGGAAGAAAAGAGCAAGCGGGTGTATGAATTGCTTGACCGTGTGGGGCTGATGCGCGAGCACGCCAACCGTTATCCGCATGAATTTTCCGGCGGCCAGCGCCAGCGCATAGGTATAGCAAGGGCGTTGGCGGTAGATCCGGAATTCATAGTGTGCGACGAACCGATAAGCGCGCTTGACGTTTCCATTCAGGCGCAGGTTGTAAACATGCTGGAGGATCTTCAGCGGGAGTTCGGACTCACCTATCTTTTCATAGCGCACGATCTTTCCATGGTGCGCCACATAAGCGACAGGATAGGCGTTATGTACCTTGGCAAGCTGGTTGAAATAGGCCCGAGCGAGGAAATATACAGCCATCACTTACACCCGTATACGGAGGCGCTGCTTTCCTCCGTGCCGGTACCCGATCCGGAAAAGGCAAGGGCAAAGGAGCAGATAGTGCTTCAGGGCGATATACCAAGTCCGATAGATCCGCCCTCCGGCTGCCGCTTCCGCACGCGCTGCCCACGCGCCTGCGAACAGTGCGCCCAAGCTGAACCCGAACTGAAGCCCGTTGGCAATGATCATTTTGTTGCGTGCCATTTGGTTAATGCCGAATGATAACTATATTAACGCAATAACGAAAAAACAAGGAGGAAAAATCAAAATGAAACGTTTAGTTTGCTTTATGGTTGCCGCCGCAATGCTGCTTAGCCTTGCCGCGTGCGCACCCACAACGCAGCCGAACAACCCCGAGAACACCAATGCGGGCAACACTAACGACCCGGCACAGCCCGGTGACACCACCGTGACCCCCGCTGACGGCGAGGTTTCGGGCGACTATCTGGTTTGGAACATAGGCGTTGAATCCAAATCCTTTGACCCGCAGATAAATACTTCCAGCGCGGGCGGCAACATCGTATTCAATACTTTTGACGGCCTCGTGCGCGACACCGTGAACGGTATAGAGATGGCTACCGCCGAAAGCTATGAATTAAGCGCGAACGCAGAGGGCGTGGAGAACACCGTTTACACCTTCAAGCTGCGCAAGGATGCAAAGTGGTCCGACGGCCAAAGCGTTACCGCCCATGACTTTGAATACGCATGGAAGCGCGCCTGCTCCCCCGAGCTTGCGTCCACCTATGCGTTCCTTGTAAACGATTATATAAAGGGTGCGCGTGAATACTTCTCCGGCACCGGCTCCCGCGACGACGTTTGCGTAAAGGCGCTGGACGATTACACCCTGCAGGTTGAGCTTATCCAGCCCACCGCGTACTTCCTTAACCTTGTCTCCTTCTACACCTATATGCCCTGTCGCGAGGATGTTGCCTCCACCGGCGAAGGCTGGGATAAGGATCCCGCCAAGTTCATATCCAACGGGCCGTTCTATCTTGCCGAATACAAAATAGGCTCCCACGTTCTGCTCAAGAAGAACGAGTACTTCTGGAACAAGGACAACGTTAAGCTTGCCGGCATAAAGGGACTGTTCATAACCGATGCCACCACCTCCCTGCAGGGCTATGAGGCGGGCGAGATTCAGATCACCAATATGCTGCCCGGTGAGGAGATATCCCGCCTGCTGGCAGAGGATCCCAACTTCACGAGCGAGCCTTCTCTTGGTCTGGTTTACGTTGCATACAACATGGACGCCGACCTTGTAAACGACATCAACGTGCGTAAGGCGCTTAGCCTTTCCATAGACCGCAAGCTGCTGTGCGATCAGGTGCTGCGCAACGGCGCCGTGCCCGCGACCGCGCTTGTAGCGCCCGGGTTTAAGCTTTCCACCGGCGAAAGCATGCGTGCAATGGATGAATTCGGCAACGTGATGACCGAATATGAAATCAATCCCAACGGCGCAGAGGTTGATAAGGCGCGCGAATATCTTGCCGCCGCAGGTTATCCCAACGGCGAAGGCTTCCCCGAAATCGAACTGCTGTATTACGAGAAGGGCAGCAACAGCCAGATCGCCGAGGCTCTTCAGCAGATGTGGAAGGAAAACCTTGGCATAAACGTAAAGCTGAAGGTTGAAGAGTTTGCCACCTATGCAAACACCATAAACTCCGGCAACTTTACGATAACCATTTACGACTGGGGCGCGGACTACAACGACCCCATGACGATGCTTTCCCTGTTCAGCGCCACCGGCATGAACGACTCCCGTTGGAGATATAAGGAGTACGCAGGCGTTCCCGATGACACCACGCTCAACCCCGAGAATAAGCCCTACGACGACGCCATTATAATGGCAAGCCAGACCCTGGGCACGGAGCGCGACGGCTACCTGAAGGAGGCCGAGGACGTGCTGATGAACAATATGGTAATATGCCCCCTGTACTATACGGTAGCGACCTATGTCGTGGACCACAGCAGGGTTACCGGCCCCGGCAGAACGCCGATAGGCATGTGGGACTTCCGGAACTTCACCATGATCGGTAAATAACGGCAATATTCCCGATTTGGGCCGCCCCCGCACATAAGTGCGGGGGCAATTTGGCTTTTATTGAAAAACACCGTGCATTCAAGCTTTCCTTTTGTGATATAATTATTCGGTAATTGCCTTGGCGCAAAAGAAAGGAGCCGGCGGTAATGTGGATCAGCGTTGTTGAGGACGAAAAAACATTAAATAATTTAATTACAAAATACCTTGAAAAAGAAGGATATAATGTGCGCAGCTATACCACGGGAGAGGACGCCTTATCCGGCATAAGCAAGCCCACCGATTTATGGGTGATAGACATTATGCTGCCCGATCTTGACGGCTTCAGCATTTTTAAGGAGGTCAAAAGCCGCGATAAGGACGTTTATACAATATTTATCTCCGCAAGGAATCAGGATATAGACCGCGTGGTTGGGCTTGAATTGGGCTGCGACGACTATATCCCCAAGCCGTTCCTTGTAAGGGAGCTGATTATAAAGGTGAACAAGCTGCTTAAGGCCGCGCCGCGCCATGCGGAAACGATTGAGCTGCCGCCGTATAAGATGGAGCTTGATAAGCACACCGTGCTTGAAAACGGTCAGCCCATAAGCCTTACCGTTAAGGAATACGACCTGCTGGCATATTTTGCCGCAAATCCGGGCGCAATATTAAGCCGCACGGATATATTGAACAAGGTTTGGGGCTATGATTATTTCGGCACCGACCGCGTGGTGGACGACACAATAAGAAGGCTTAGGCGTAAACTGCCAAGGCTTGCAATAGATACCGTTTACGGCCTTGGTTACAGGCTGAATAAGGAGGAACTGTGAGCCGCTTTTCCGAAAGGGTATGGATGCAGGATAAGCCGCTTGCATATCAGCTTTTTGTAAAGCTGTCCGTCTATTCGGCGCTTGTGGGCGCGGCGGCCATAGCGTATATGGCTGTATGCGTCTTTTCCGCAAAGCAGCTTACGGGCGAACAATGGGCCGAAATAGTTTGCCTGTTCATGATGGTGCTTACAGTTAATCTTTTCATTTCCCGCTCAATAACCGCACGCATAACGGAGCCGTTTGAAAAGCTGGCGAAGAATATGGGGCGGATAAGGAACAAAAACTGGAAGGAAAAGATATATCAGGTCAACCGTAAGGATGAAGTGGGCCGCATAATCAACACGCTTTCCGCCATTCAAACCAACGTAAACGAAATAAACGAGGATGAGGAGCTGTTTTACCAAAGCGTATCCCATGGGCTTAAAACGCCTATAATGGTCATACAAAACTGCTGCACGGCGTATCAGGACGGCATATACGGCGACGAAGCCATAGACATAATTATGCACGAAAGCGTTGTGCTTGAGGCGGGGATAAAAAAGCTGCTCTACGTTTCCTCGTTTGACCACATGCTTGGCAAGAAGAACGAGTTTGTGGCGGTGGATATAGCTAGGCTGTGCGAGCAATGCGTTAAGCGCTTTGAAGCCAGCACCAACGGCGCAGCCATAGAGCTGGACGTGCCGCAGGGCATAATGATAAACGGCAATGCGGAGGCGCTGGAGACGCTTTTTTGCAACATATTGGAAAACGCCATACGCTACGTTAAAACAAAAATAAGGATATTCCTTAAAGAGGACGGCGCGAACTACATAATAGTTTTTGAAAACGACGGCAAGCCGATAGAGCAGAAAACCATGGAGATGCTGTTTGACAAATTCTATAAAGGACCAAAGGGCAGCTTTGGCCTGGGGCTGTACATTGCGCGAAAGATAGCCATTTTCCACGGCGGCGACATTTGGGCCGAAAACGTGGAAAACGGGGTGCAGTTCCATGTTGCGCTGAAAAAATATGCAGAGGAGGAAATTTGATTTGAATTACGATCTTTTATACACAATGCTCAATACAGAATCCGTAAGCGGCGGGGAAATACCGCTGCAAAAAAAGGTTGCGGCGTATATGCGTGAAGCCGGCTTTAACGTGGATACGGACAAAACGGGTAACGTTATTGCCCACATTAACGAGGAAAGCGCCGTAAAGGTGCTGATGAGCGGGCACATTGACGAAATAGGTTTCCGCGTAACGTATATTAGCGAAAACGGCATGATACACGTTAATAAGGCCGGCTTTATACGCCCGGAGCTTATGCAGGGCAAGCGCGTGACGGTGCTGGGTAAAAAGCGCATAACGGGCGTTATGGGCATATTGCTCAAGGATGGAAACGTGCGCACGGATGTGGCGCTGAAGGATATGTATATAGACTGCGGCTTTACAACGGATAAGCAGGCGGCAGAATGGATAAAGCCGGGCGATTTCGTTACGTATACTTATGCATACGATATGCTGGAAAACAACTGCATAGCCGGCCGCGGGCTGGACGATAAGCTGGGCGCGTTCACCGTTATGCAGGCGCTTATGCGAGCGAAGGAGCTGGGCGCAAAGGTGGGCGTATATGCCGCCACAACAGTGGGCGAAGAAACCACAATGCGCGGCGCATACTTTGCCGCGGCACGCATCAAGCCAACGCTTGCCATAGCCGTGGATGTTATACATTCGTCGGACTACCCCGGATCCGATGTGGAGCGCTTTGGTAAAATAGACCTTGGCAAAGGGCCGGTGCTTGTGCGCAGCGCGTGCAGCAACGAACCGACCGTGCGCAGGATGGAGGACGCGGCAAAGAAGGCCGGCATAGCCGTGCAGTATGAAGTTGCGGGCGGCGTGACCGGCACGGATTCGGACAAAATGCACCTGAGCGCGGAGGGCATACCTATGGCGGTGCTGAGCATCCCGCTCAGATATATGCACAGCCCCAGCGAAGTGGGCTGCCTTACGGACGTGGAAGAAAGCATAGAGCTTTTGGCGCAGTTTATAGCCAGCCTTGACGAAAGCTTCACTGCTGATCCGTTTGAAGCGTAAAAAAGCGTTTAATATAACGGGATTCCGGTAATCCTCTCATCATAAAGATGGGAGGATTTTTTTATTATGAAAATAAAGCGGAGGATAATGCGGCTTATTGCTGCGGCATGCGCGGCGGCGGTGCTGAGTATGCAGGGCGCGGCGGGTGCGGCGCGGGCGGAGGCTATGGGAGGGATACTGAGGCTGCACATTATGGCAAACAGCGATTCTGCGGCGGATCAGCGCGCAAAGCTTGCCGTGCGGGACGCGGTGCTTGAAGCTATGGGCGGAATGCGCGGCTGCAAAAGCGAGGCGGAGGCGGAAATGATGCTTATGCAAAGCGGGGCGGAGGTTCTTCGCACGGCTGAGGATACGCTGAAAAAATGCGGCATGGAATACGGGGCGCAGCTTATCATAGGCGAATTTGAATTTCCGGACAGGGTATACGCGGGCATACTTTATCCCAAAGGAAAATACAGGGCGCTGAGGATAATTTTAGGCGAAGGAAAAGGGCATAATTGGTGGTGCGTAATGTTTCCGGCAATATGCATAGACGCGGGCGAAAAGGGGGAAATTGATATAAAAGGGCTTGAAATGAAAAGCTGGATAATAGAAAAGCTGAAAAGCATAGACGGAGGAAAGCTATGGGAAAAAATAATGCGAAGGCTTGGCTGAGCCTTGCCATGATATTCGCGCTGTGCCTATGCATAGGCGGCGAAAGCATAGCGGCAACGCTTAGGGTAGGCTCGAGCGGGGAGGACGTGAAAACGCTGCAAACCAAGCTGAAACGCTGGGGCTACTACACGGGCAGTATAGACGGCGTGTTCGGCGCGGGCACGAAGAAGGCGGTTATAGCCTTCCAAAAGAAAAACGGCCTTACGCCGGACGGCATAGTGGGCGCGGCAACGCTGAAGGCGCTGGGGATGAGCGCGTCGGGCGGGTCGGGCTCGTCAAGCTCAAGCGGCACGAATACGGACGGCAATCTATATCTCCTCGCGCGGCTGGTTTACGGCGAGGCGCGCGGCGAACCGTATAAGGGGCAGGTGGCCGTTGCGGCGGTGGTACTGAACAGGGTGAAAAGCAGCCAGTTCCCCAACAGCGTAAGCGGAGTGATATACCAAAGCGGGGCGTTCAGCGTTGTGAACGACGGGCAGATAAACCTTACCCCCGATGAAACAGCGATAAAGGCCGCGCGGGACGCCATGAACGGATATGACCCGACAAACGGGTGCCTATATTACTATAACCCCGCAAAGACCACTAACCAATGGATGCTCAGCAAGCCGGTGCTTTTGGTGATAGGCAACCATTCATTCTTCAAATAAGGAGGGGGCATATGGACGAAAAGATAAGGCGCGAGGAAATGAGCGATATAGACGCCATGAACGCCATGGAAGAAATAGACCGCATAAGCACGGGCGAAGGCGCGGACGAGCTGAACGGAGTATGGAGCAGCGCAGGGCCGCGCGGAATATCGGACGGAGTGATGAACAGCATGGAACAGATACCGCCCGATGAATTTGAGCAGGGGCAGCCGGCAGAACCCATGCGAGAGCGGCGCGGAGCCGGGGGCGGAATATGGCGCGCGGTCGGGCGCATAGGCGTGCCGGTGCTGCTGGCGGTTGCGCTGGCGGCAACAGCCGTGTGGGGAGACGGGCAAAGGGCCCTTGCCGAAGGATATAAGCAGAGCAGCGAAAACATGTATCGCCGCGCGTTTACGGAGCTGTGCGACGACATGAGCAATATGCAGACCGCGCTCGGCAAGCTGCGCGTGGCAGGCAGCGGCGGGCAATACATGCTGCTGCTTGACGATATATGGCGGCTTTCGGGCTCCTGCGTGAGCCTTATGAGCCAGATACCGTCGTCCCACATAGATACGGCGGAGCTGAACAGCTTTGTTGTGCGCATAGGGGATTACGCCCGCGCGCTGAGCAAAAAGGCGCTCAATGACGAGGAGCGCACCGCGGAGGACGAGGAGCAGCTTACCGCGCTTTACGATTCCTGCGCAAGGATAAGCCGCGAGCTGAACGACCGCCTGAGCATAGGCGACGTACCCACCGCCGCCGTGACGAACGAAGGCTATTACGAAAGCGCATACGCGGACGAGGTTAAGCAGAGCGACGATATAGACAAATTCCCAACCCTTATTTACGACGGGCCGTTCAGTGAAAGCAGCGAAAAGCGCGAAGCCAAGGGACTGGGCACGGATGAAATTGACAGGGAAACGGCGCGGGCGACCGCGGAAAAGCTGACCGGAACGGACCGCATGGAGGACGCGGGGGAGACGGAAGGCACCATAGCAAGCTGGGACTTCACCGCGACCGATGAACAGGGGCGCGAAACGGGAATATCCATAGCCAAGCGCGGGGGAAAGATAGTTTGGTTCATGGGCAGCGCGGCGGGCGGCGAAAACCAAATGCCGGACGAGGCCACGCGGGAGCGCATGAAGCAGGCCGCGCTTGAATGGCTGGGCAAGGCGGGGTTTGATGATATGCATGCAACATACGCGCAGTATTACTCCGGCGCGGGGGTGATAAACTTTGCCGCGACCAAGGACGACATAATACTTTACAACGACCTTGTGAAGGTTTGGGTGGACATTGAAACGAATGAAGTTATAGGCGCGGACGCGCGGAACTATCTTTTCAGCCACACGGAAAGGGAAATGCCAACCCCTTCGGTAAGCCCGGAGGAAGCGGAGGCGAAGGTGAGCGTTAATCTTGAAATAGAATCAAGAGAGCTTGCGCTTATTCCCATCACCGTTGAGACGGAGCGGCTGTGCTACGAGTTCAAGGGCCGCTGCGGGGAGGACGAATATATTGTTTATATAGACGCGCAAACGGGAGCCGAGCAGCAGATATTCGTTATTATAAACACCGAAAACGGGCAGCTTACAGCCTGATTTTGGCACAAAAAGCAAAAAAACCGAAAAATTGAGGGACTTTTATCGCTAAGCATTGACAACGGGCGAAAGGCAGTTAAAATATAGAAAACTGCCGCGGGAGAAACGCACATGTTCAACGCTTACGCCCAAGTTACCGCCGCATTAGACCGCGCCGTTACGGGACTGCCCGCCGGGCGGTCTAAAGCCGTTTATGCAAAAAACTGCCATGCTATAGTCCCCTGCACGGATGAAGCATACGCAAATGATATTGCCGCGCGCTGCCGCGAAGCCGTGGGCTGCACGGCGGAGATAACAGGGAAAAGCATAGCCGTAGCGCTTGACGCAAATACGCTTGCTTCGCTTTTGCAAAAAGCCATGGCGGGCGCGGAGCAGAGCGAGCGTGAGCCGGACGGCGATACGGACGAAGGCTATGCCGAGCTGAAGCTTATGACCCTTGCGCGCAAAGGGGACAGGGGGCTTTGTGATACGGACGGCATAAAGCGTGCGGCGTGGCTGCTTATGGGCGTCACGGCATATCCGCAGGATGCCAAACGCACCGCGGCCCGCATGAAGGAAGCGGCGCTTGCCGTTCGTGAGATGCTCAAGGATATCCCGACCAAGGAGCGGGAGAGCATACGCCGCGAATGCGGGCTTATAGGCATGGCCGGCAGCGCGCTGATGAGCGCGGGCAGGAAGATAATAGGTTTATAATAAGAGATATAAGAAACAAGGAGGATGGGGGAAATGACCATTCAATGGCTGGGACACAGCTGCTTTTTGATGACTACGGACAAGGGAACGCGCATACTTTGCGACCCGTGCGACGCGGCTACGGGCTACGAAATTGCGCCGCAGGAATGCGACATATTGACAATAAGCCACGATCATCACGACCATAATTATGCTGCGCTTGCGCTGGGCAACCCCGTAAGGATAGACAAAAGCGGGGAATACAGGGCGGGCGACGTGCGCATAAGCGGCATAAGCACATATCACGACCACGACGGCGGCAAAAAGCGCGGCAATAACATAGTTTTCGTATTTGAATTTGACGGCATGCGCATAGCCCACATGGGCGATATAGGCGAGGTGCCGGACGGGGCCACAATGGCGCGCATGGGCAGAATAGACGTTATGCTCATACCCGTGGGCGGAGTATATACGATAGACGGCGGCGAGGCGGAAACAATAGTTGAAGCGATAAAGCCGAAGGTGGTAATACCGATGCACTATAAAACGCCCGCGCTTAAATTTGAGCTGAACGAGCTTGGGGACTGCATAAAGCTGATAAAGGACAGGCCGGTGCATTACATGCGCAGCAGCACCGCGCACCTTAGCGCGGACACGCTGGGGAACGACAGGGTGATAGTGCTGGACTGCTCAAAGGAATAAATATGGAAGGAAGATCATTCGCCGCGCACGATTCGCGGCAGCTGCGGTATAGGTTCCCCTTCGGCGCGGTAACGGAGGGCGAAAGGATAACGCTGAATATAGATTGCGGCGCGGACGTGCGCAATGCAAAGCTCAGAATATGGACGGAAGGGCGCGAGCGCATAGAGCACGGCGTGCGCACGGACGCGGGCTTCGGCTTCACTTTTTACGCGGGCACGAGCGGGCTTGAATGGTATTACTTCCTGCTGGATACTGACGAGGGCGGCTACATACTGGGGAGCGATTCCCCGCTTGGCTGCGGCGGCAGCCGAATATTCACGCACGATCCTAACTCCTGGCAGATAACCGTATACGAACGGGAGTTTGAAACGCCCAAGGCCGCGGAGGGCGCGACGGCGTACCAGATTTTCCCCGACAGGTTCAACAGAATTGGCCGCGGCGGGCTTGCGCGCACAGGCAGGCGGGAAGAGCTTGGCTGGGCAACCGTGAGGCACGAGGACTGGAACGAGGAGGTGCTTTGGACGCCGCTGCCCGGGCAGAGGGATTACGACCCGTGCGACTTTTACGGCGGGGACTTTGAAGGGA
>ENA-ORSI01001614-ORSI01001614.1-human-gut-metagenome-genome-assembly--contig:-NODE-1614-length-18754-cov-4.581208_pt1 | contig 18754 bp, 15 predicted proteins | sample MGYA00242187_ERZ509154 | MGnify/ENA primary metagenome ERZ509154 (study PRJEB26280, sample SAMEA2338627) | human gut metagenome | biome: human gut; feature: human-associated habitat; material: faeces...
CTGCTACCCCACCACCGGCCTAGCGGCCGGTCCCCCGCCCTTGAAAAGGGCGGATATACGTTCGGGGCTGCGCCCCGTTGGTTTATGCACCAGGGCGTCGGCCTGACGAAGCGTATTCCTGCCATTAGAAAGGACGGATATACCGTTTGGGGCTGCGCCCGCTGCTTTATGCACAAGGGCGTTCAGCCTGCTGTGCAATTTATCCGCCCCTTTTCAAGGGCGGGGGACCATTGCGCCTGCGCAATGGTGGTGGGTTAGCAGCGTCAGCTGCGTTTCTCTTCAGGCCAAACGCCTGGGGCGGTTGGCTTCCGACTGCCCTTGACCATTGACAAAAAAGGAGGGAATCACACCATGCCACGGATCATGGACATCCTTGAAACCATTGCCCATTTCGGGAAAAATCCCGATGGGTCCTATACCCGCCGGCTGTACAGCCCGGAATTCTTCCAGGCCCTGGAGGCGGCGGAAAATCTGCTGCAAAAGGCGGGGCTTTCCACCAGCCGGGATGCTGCCGGGAACCTGCGGGCCGTGCTGCCCGGGACGGACCCGGACGCCAGGCACATCCTTATGGGGTCCCATCTGGATACGGTGCCTTCCGGGGGCCTCTACGACGGGGCCTACGGGGTGGCGGCGGCCATCGGCTGTGTCCAGCGTCTGCAGGAAGAAGGCCGGCGGCTCCGGCACACGGTGGAGGTGTACGCCTTCAACGGGGAAGAAGCCAGCCCCCTGGGAGGCACCTTCGGCAGCCGGGCCCTGGCGGGGCTTACGGACCCGGACCAGCCCCTTCTCAAGGAAACGCTGGAAGGGTTCGGCCGCAGGGTGGAGGAAATCCTGGCCTGCCGTCGGGACTTTTCCGATGCGGCCTGCTACCTGGAAACCCACATCGAGCAGGGAGGCAAACTGGAAAAGGACGGTGTCCAGCTGGGTATCGTCAGCGGTATTTCCAATATCGTCCGGTACCTGGTGACTGCAGAAGGCCAGAGCAACCACGGGGGGACCACTCCCATGGAGGACCGGCAGGATGCCATGGTGGCCATGGCCAAGCTTATTGTCTTTGCCGACGCCGCCTGCCGGAAAATCGGCCACAGCCTGGTGTTCACCGCCGGGAAGATCCAGTGCTGGCCCAATGCGGCCAATGTGGTCCCTGGGAAGGTCACCTGCACCTTTGAAATGCGGAATGTGGACCGGCAGTACACCGACGAACTGATCCGGGAGATCCAGGCGGCCACCGAACTGATTCCGGACGGCCGGTTCACCATCCAACAGCTGATTTACAAGGACAGCGCCGTCTGCGACTCCAAGCTGATGGAAGCCTTCGAAAAAGCGGCGGACAGCCTGGGAGCCACCTGGCAGGTGATGCCCAGCGGTGCCGGCCACGACGCCGATTCCATCGCCCACCGGATCCCGGTAGCCATGCTGTTCATCCCCAGCCATAACGGCATCAGCCACAGCGGTCAGGAATACACCCCGGCCGATGACGTGGAACGGGGCGGAGAAGTGTTTTACCGGACCCTCCTGGAGCTGGACGGGGAAATCCAGTGAAGAGGGTCTGTTCCAATGATATTATAGAATGTAAATTACTTGTAAGGAGTTGAAGGGATTGCTGCTTTCTTTGCTGCAGGGGACTGCAGATGCTTTGTGGGGGACACCGATGACGGTGATCCTGGTAGGCATGGGGCTGTATCTGAGTTTCCGGTTCCATTTCTATTACAATTTCCGCCACTGGGGGTTCCATTTCCGGAATACCTTCGGCAAAATGTTCCAGAAGGGAGAAGGCCACGGCACGGTCTCCGGCTTTGCCGCCGCCTGTACCGCCATGGCCAACACCATCGGGGTGGGGAACATCGGCGGGGTGGCCACGGCCATTGTTTCCGGGGGACCGGGGGCCGTGTTCTGGATGTGGGTGTCCGGCTGCCTGGGCATGTCCACCAAGGCCTGTGAAATCATCCTGGGCCAGCGGTTCCGGGTGAAATATTCCCAATCCATGGACGAATACATGTGCGACCGGTCCTTTGTGATGAAAAACGCCCTGGGGTGGAAACGGGGGGCGCTGCTCCTGTCCGTGGCCTGCTTTACCCTGGGTCCCTGGACCTGCAGCGTCCAGACCGAATCTGTGGTGGGGGCCCTGAAGGAAGCTTTCGGGATCCCTCCGGAATATGCGGCGGCTTTTCTGGGGATCACCTGCTTTGCCACCATTTTCGGGGGACTCCAGCGGATCTCCCGGGTGATGGAACGGGTGGTGCCGGTCATGGCCCTGCTGTACATCCTGGGGGGCCTGGCCATCCTGATCCAGAACTGGCAGGAAGTCCCCGGTGCCCTGGCCCTGATCTTCCGCAGCGCCTTCAGTCCCACGGCGGCTGCCGGAGGCTTTGCCGGAGCCACCATGAAGGACGCCATGCGCTATGGCATCGCCCGGGGGCTGTATTCCAACGATGCAGGCACCGGTTATGGGATCATTGCCCATGCGTCGGCCCGGACGGATCACCCGGTGCGTCAGGCCTCCTGGGGGTGGGGAGAAGTGTTCCTGGATACCATTGTGGTGTGTTCCGTGACGGCCCTTTCTCTGATCCTGACCCACGCCTATACGGATTTCCCCGGCCTGGACAGCGCCCGGCTCACCACCGCCGCCTTCCGGGTGTCTTTCGGGGAGCCGGGGGCCTGGTTCCTGGCCCTGGCCATTACGGTCTTTGCCTGGACCACCATCATCGGCATGTACTACAGCTGTGAAAAATCCGTCAACTACGCCTTTGGGGATACCCAGCGGAACAAAATCGGCACCCGGCTCTATATGTTCTACTACATGGTGCCCTGTGTGGTGCTCTACCATGCCCGGGCTGACGCACTATGGGCCATGACGGACATTTTGTCCGCCATTTATGTGATGATCACCATCCTGTTCATTGTGACCCAGCAGAAGGAGATTTTCCGGCTGTTCAACGATTTCTGGTTCCGGTTCCTGCCGGCCAAAGAACAGGGAGAAAATCCTCCGGTGGTGTCCTATGGGACCCTGGAAGATGAGGGAAGAGTGCAGAGTGAAGAGTGAAGAGTACAAAGAGAAGAGTGAAGAGGGGAGAAGGAGAGAAAGTATGAGACAGACATTGCAGAATATCCTGGACCGGAACCGGATCCTGGTCATTGACGGCTCCATGGGCACAGCCCTGGAAAATCTGGGAGCCGACCTGAACAACAGCCTGTGGACCGCCCGGGTATTGGCGGACCGGCCGGAACTGGTGAAGCAGGTCCATTTGGACTACTTCCGGGCTGGGGCTGATGCCGGGATCACCTGCAGCTACCAGGCGTCCATTCCCGGTCTTGCGGCCAACGGCTTTACAGAGCAGGAAGCGGAAAATCTGATCACCCGGTCTGTAACCATTTTCCAGGAAGCCCGGCAGGAATGGTGGAATCAGGAAGGAAAAGCCGCCGGCCGGGCCTGGCCCTTGTGCCTGGCCGGGGTAGGGCCTTACGGGGCTTATCTGGCAGACGGGTCCGAATATCGGGGTCATTATGGGGTTTCCCAGGCTGATCTGGAAAAATTCCATCGCCGCCGGGCAGAACTTCTGTGGCAGGCCGGGGCCGATGTACTGCTGTTCGAGACCCAGCCCTCCCTGGAAGAAGCCCTGGTGGAAGCCGCCATTGCCCGGGACCTGGGAGCTGCCTTCTGGGTGAGCTTCTCCTGCCGGGACGGGCACCACATCTGCGAAGGGACGCCCCTTCGGGAAGCTGCGGCAGAAGTGGTCCGCCAGTTTCCGGAAGTGGAGGCCCTGGGGGTGAACTGCACCAAACCGGAATACCTGGTGAGCCTGATCGGAGAACTGAAAGCCGCTTCCGACCGTCCCATCTTCGTCTACCCCAACAGTGGAGAAGAATACGACCCGGTGACCAAGACCTGGCATGGGGTGGGGACGGACCGGAAGTTCGGTGACTACGCCCTGGATTACATGAAGGCCGGGGCAGTGGCTGTAGGAGGCTGCTGCACCACGGTGGCGGACCATATCCGCCAGGTGGCGGCGGCACGGGACCAGTTCCTGAAGCGGTGAAACGGAAAACAAGCAAAGGAGGCCTCACTCCATGAGTGACGGGGAAATCACCACCTATACCGGGATCCAGTTCGATCCCCTCCATCCGGACCCGGAGAAGATCCGGATCGAAGACATTGCCCATGCCCTGAGCCTGTTGTGCCGGGGCAACGGCCACGTGCGGACCTTTTATTCCGTGGGTCAGCACTGTCTGGCGGCGGCCAAAGAAGCGGCCGCCCGGGAAGACAGCCGCCGGGTGATCCTGGCGGCCCTGCTCCACGACGCCACGGAATGTTACCTGTCCGATGTGCCCCATCCCTACAAGGTAAACATGCCCCGGTACCGGGAACTGGAAAACACCCTGCTCCAGGCGGTGTTGGACCGGTTCCTGGGAGGGCCCCTTACCCGGGAAGAGGCGGCGGAAGTGGAGCAGATCGACCGGGCGCTTATGTTCAGCGATCTCCATCATCTGATGGACCATCCGGAAAACCGGGAACAGGAGGGGACCCTGCACCTGACTGTGGATTACCAGGTGCGGCCCTTTGCCGACGTGGAACGGGAATATCTGGACTGGTACCGCCGGTACAGCCGATAAAAAGGAGAAAACCATGGATCAAAAGAAAATCACCGAAAGCTGGGAAAAACGCCGGGCAGAACTGTGCGCCCTGGCGGACAGCATCTACGATTGGGCGGAAGTGGGCCTGGAAGAAGTGAAATCCTCCGCCTTGCTGGAAGACTACCTGGAAAAACAGGGGTTCACTGTGGAAAAGGGAGTGGGGACCCTGCCCACCGCCTTCCGGGCCACCTGGAAACAGGGGGAGGGAGGACCCCGGCTGGGCTTCCTCTGTGAATACGATGCTCTGGAAGGTATGGGCCACGGCTGCGGCCACCATCTCCAGGGCCCGTCCGTGATCGGGGCGGCCCTGGCGGTCCGGGACCAGTATGAGGGCACCGGGGTGCCCTTCTCCCTGGTGATCTACGGGACCCCGGCGGAAGAGACCATCGGGGGCAAGACCGCGATGATGGAAAACGGCTGCTTCCAGGACATGGACATTGCCCTGATGATGCACGCCGCCCCCAATACCTGTGTGGATATAAAGAGCATGGCCAACAAAAGCTACACGGTGGAATTCCACGGGGTCCGGGCCCATGCGGCCATGAGTCCGGAACAGGGGCGCAGCGCCTTTGATGCCGCGATCCTCAGTTTCAACGCCATGGAATTTCTCCGGGAACATGTGAAGGACGACACCCGGATGCACTACACCGTCCGGGATGCCGGGGGACCGGCCAATGTGGTCCCTGACCGGACCCTGGCCCAGTATGAACTCCGGTCCTATGACACCGGCTACCTCCGGAGTCTGGAACCCCGGTTCCTGGACATCCTGAAAGGGGCCTGCCTTATGACCGGCACCACCCACACCATCACCGAAACCCACGAATTCTACGCCAAGATTCCCTGCCTCACCCTCAACGACCTGGTGATGGAACAGGCCCGGGCCTTCGGGGCGCCCCAGCTGTCCGAACCCCGGCAGAAAACCGGTTCCACGGATTTCGGCATCATCCTGTACCATATGCCCGGCACCTGCATCCGGGTGGCCTTTGTGCCTGAAGGAACTCCGGCCCATTCCGAAGCCTATCTGAAAGCCGGGAAGACGGAAGCCGCCCATGAAGCCATTGGGTACGGCAGCCGGATCCTGGCCGGTGCCTGCGGCGCCATCCTGGATGATCCAGCTCGGCTTACTGCCATGTGGGAAGAATTCCGGAAACGAAAAGCTTCACACTGAGATAAGAACATTCTAATAATTAAAATAAAGTACAATGTATTACCCCCCAGGACAGTTGTATGATATAATGGATATTGTATAAAACCATTAGTCGGTTCTTTACCTATAGGAGGTTGAGCAATGAACAATCCGAAGCCCGTTAAAATCGTGGAAACGGTTCTCAGAGACGGCCATCAGTCCCTCTGTGCCACCCGTATGCGCACCAGCGACATGCTGCCCGTACTGGAAGCACTGGATGACTGCGGCTTTTATGCCCTGGAAGCCTGGGGCGGCGCCACTTTTGACTCCTGCCTGCGGTTCCTGAATGAAGATCCCTGGGAACGGCTGCGCACCATCCGGAAACATGTGAAAAAGACCAAGCTGCAGATGCTGCTCCGTGGCCAGAACATCCTGGGTTATAACCACTATGCAGACGATGTGGTCACCGAATTCGTAAAACGCAGCGTGGACAACGGTATCGACATCATCCGTATCTTCGATGCCTTCAACGATACCCGGAACCTGGAAACTGCCATGAAAGCCACCAAGGCTGCCGGCGCTCATGCCCAGGGCACCCTGGTGTACACCATCAGCCCGTACCACAAGGACAGCGACTATCTGAAGCTGGCCAAGGAACTGGTGGAAATGGGGGCTGACTCCATCTGCATCAAAGACATGTCCGGCCTGCTGGCTCCCTATGCCTGCTCTTCCCTGGTGGAAGCCCTGAAGAAAGAAATCAATATTCCTATCGATGTACATTCCCACTGCACCAGCGGCATGGCTTCCATGGCTCTGCTGAAGGGCATCGAAGCCGGTGCGGACATTGTGGATACGGCTCTGTCTCCCTTTGCGGAAACCACCAGCCATCCCTGCACTGAATCCCTGGTATACACCCTGAAAGGGACTCCCAGAGATACGGGCATCGACATGGATAAACTGGGGCCCATTGCGGACCACTTCAAGAAAGTCCGTGCTGACCTGGTGAAGACCTTCAACCTGCCCAGCAACATCAGCATCAACCCCAAGGTCCTGAGCTTCCAGATCCCCGGCGGTATGCTGTCCAACATGCTGAACCAGCTGACCCAGATGGGTATGGCTGACAAGTACGAAGAAGTGCTGAAGGAAGTGCCCAGAGTCCGGGCCGACCTGGGGTATCCTCCGCTGGTTACTCCTTCCAGCCAGATCGTTGGCACCATGGCTACCATGAACGTAATGATGGGACGGTACAAAATGATCCCCAAAGAAATCCAGGACATTGTTTTGGGCAAATACGGCAAGACTCCGGGGCCTATCAGCGAAGATCTGAAGAAAGTGGTGCGCCGCTGGATCGTCAAGAAGACCGGCAAGACCACGATCGCTCCCATCACCCACAGACCGGCCGACGACATTCCGCCGCAAATGGACAAGATGAAAGCCGACCTGGCCGCCAAAGGCTATCCCAACGCCTCTGTGGAAGACGTGCTGTCCTATGCACTGTTCCCCGAAGTGGCCCTGGCCTTCTTCAAGAACAATCGGTAAGGCTGCTGCCGCGGCAACAGCCGAAGAAAAGAACCCGCCCCTTTTGGGGACGGGTTCTTTGTTGTTCTCGGCCCTCCGCTGACCATTGACAAAAAAATCCCCGCCGCATTTGCGACGGGGATTTTTTCATTATCACTGCTTTGGCGGCCGTACGGGCGGGGGTGTGGAGCTCTTCCCGGACCGGGGCGGCTGGGGAACGTTTCCGTCTCCCGGCAGACTGTCTTCTTTTTTGCTGCTCTGTTTCTTGGTATCCTTCTTCTTGGTGGTTTCCTTCTTGGGCTGGGCCTTGGGAGCTTCATACTTGGGAGCAGGCATCTTGAACCCGTCCGGAGTCTCGAAGTCTTCCGACGGCACCCCTTCCAGAGCGTTGCTCATGAAGGTCCGCCACAGAGTGGCCGGCTCACCGCCACCGGTCATGCCGCCCAGGGATTCGTTGTTGTCATCCCCGATCCATACGGCACAGGCCAGGTTGGGCGTAAAGCCCACGAACCAGGCATCATGGTAAGTGTCAGTGGTCCCGGATTTCCCGGCGCAGGGACGGTTGATGGCGGCCCCCCGGCCAGTACCCCGGGTCATAACGTCTTCCATCATGGAAATCATCATGTAGGCAGTTTCCGGTTTCACAGCCTGGGTGGGATTGGTTTTGTGTTCATAGAGCACTTTGCCGTTCCGGTCCAGGATCTTTACAATGGGAGTGGGTTTATTGAATTTCCCCATATTGGCGATGCCCGCATAGGCACCGGCCATTTCCAGAGGCGTCACCCCGTGGGTCAGGCCCCCTAGGGCCATGGCCGCGTTGTCGTCATCATCCACCAGGGTGGTGATCCCCAGCCGTTTGGCCAGTTTCAGGGTCTTTTCCGTTCCGTACTTCATGGCCACCTTGACGGCAGGCACGTTGTAGGAATAGGTGAGTGCCGTCCGGTAGGACACGGTGCCATGGAAGCTCCGGTCATAGTTCTGGGGGTTCCAGTCTCCCGGGATGGGGGAGTCCTGGACGGTATCGCTGGGAGTGGCACCCTGTTCCATGGCGTTCATGTAAACGAAAGGCTTAAAGGAAGAACCAGGCTGCCGTTCCGCCATGACGGCACGGTTGAACTGGTCCGTGCCCCGGCCTCCGATCATGGCCTTGATGTACCCGGTCTTGGGATCCACTGCCACAATGGCACTCTGAGGCTGCTTCAGCTTGTTGCTGTCAGTGTAATAGGTGGGGGTCAGGGCTGCCGCCTTTTCCGCCGCCTTCTGCATTTCCGGATCCAGGGTGGTGTATACCTTCAGACCCTGTTTGTATACGGCATCCGGACCGAATTTGTCCACCAGCAGCTGGATGCAGTAATCAATGAAGTATTTCTTGGAGCCGGGGGATTCATTCAGGCTCTTGTAGGTCAGAGGTTCCGCATAGGCTTTGTCAGCCTGTTCCTTGGTAATGAACCCGTACTTGGCCATCTGCTCCAGCACCGTCTTCTGCCGGGCCTTGGCGGCCTTGGGGTTGGACAGGGGAGAGTAGTAGTTGGGGCTCTTGGGAATCCCGGCAATCATGGCACTCTGGGCCAGGTCCAGATCCTCCACATGCTTGCCGAAATAGGTGTTGGCGGCAGTTTCCACCCCGTAGGCACCCTGGCCGAAGTAAATCTGGTTCATGTACATTTCCAGAATTTCCTTCTTGGTGTACTTCTGCTCGATCTGGAGAGCAATGAAGGCTTCATGGAGCTTCCGGCTCAGGGTCTGTTCCTGGGTCAGGAAGTAGTTTTTGGCCAGCTGCTGGGTAATGGTACTGCCACCCTGGACCTCGCCCCACCGGATGTAGGTGTAGATGGCCCGGCCGATGCCCCGGAAGTCGATGCCCCCGTGTTCATAGAACCGGATGTCTTCTGCAGCCAGAAACGCGTTCTGCAGGTTCTTGGGCACCTTGTCGATGGTCACCGGGATCCGGTCTTCTTCCGAATCCACCGTGGTGATCAGGTTGCCCTTGGCATCGAAGAACTGAGAAGAGGCCATGGGAGCCATATCCTTGGTAAGGATCTTGGCGGTGGTGAATTTAGCCACGGCAAAGAAGGCAGCCACCGAAAGGAAGCCCACCAGCACCAGGGCCATCAGGGCAGAAAAGATTGTTCCGCCCAGCTTTTTCCGTTTGTGGGGGGAAGACGAACCGAAGGGGTTCCTCCAGTTCCTGTTTTTATTGCTTGTCATCACGTCAGCTCCTATAACAGATAGAAATAGATTGAGACCATAAGTTACAGCATATTATACCACATTTGCTTTGTGAGGTGTATAGTTCCCCTTTTATCTCTTCTCCTTAGACGTATCGAATTCTAATACTCAGAATTTGATTTTTTATAGAAGCATTGCATTATTTAAAGCTACTGAAGAATATATAAAATGTATAAATCTTAATTACGGGCGTAAAGAATCTAAAGCGAATAAATGTGTGCAAGATTTAGCTGAAGATATTATTATTAATAGCAGAATTGCTGTTAATAAATATAAGATGTTTAACATTGCATTAAAACTGGACTTATGGGCGCTTTTATTTGTACTTATAGTAGTTTTATTAGCATAATTCCCGACTCTCTGAAGTTGAATACAAAGTAAGAAAAGTATTCACACCTTTGTGTAAATTATGATAGCTAGATTTAACACTATACGTTATAATCAACAGATGAAGTCTAAAGTCATAAATTTATGCCGAAAAGGAGCTTCCTCATGCAAAAAATCCGTAAGGCCATAATCCCCGCAGCCGGCTTCGGTACCCGGTTTCTGCCGGAAACCAAAGCCATGCCCAAGGAAATGCTGCCTATTGTGGATAAGCCTACCATTCAGTATATTCCTGCTGAAAGTACAGGATATGGTGGAGAAACCCAAAATGGAAGAAGCCCCCAGCCGTTTTGCGGCTCTGGGGTGGTATGTGATTACTCCGGAAGTGTTCGAGATCCTGGAAGAGACCCGGCCTGGCAAAGGCGGAGAAATCCAGCTGACAGATGCCCTGCGAGTCATGGCTCATATGGGGCATGTATATGCGTACAATTTTCAGGGGAAACGGTATGATACGGGGGATAAATTAGGATATTTGAAGGCTGTGGTGGAATTTGGATTGAGAAGAGATGATTTGGGTCCGGGATTTAGGGAGTAGTTGAGGGAGCTTATTAAAACCCAGTTGTGAATATCATCGAAAGTGAGCCACTGTAATCATAGATTAATAAGCAGACTAAGGGTTCCGGTAAGATGGTTAGGTGGCTGAGTGGTAAAGTGATTAAGTGGCCAATTGCTTATGAGTTCAGTTCCCTGTGTCAGAGTCGGTTTAAAAACGCCAATCTCAGTCGGATTAAAACAGCCCGTGGCCGGGAAGGGCGTGCCTGCGGCGCACCCCTACGGCGTTGGGGTCGGATGTTGATTGTTTGATCGAGCGGACGGGGATGTCGTTGAACCGGCAAAGGAGGGCGGCCCGTGTGGGCCGCGCCCTGCAGTGACGTTCACCAGACGGAGAACATCGTTGTTGTCATAAGTCCGAGGTCGACGGCGTAGGGGCTTCCCGGAGGGGAGCCCGTCCCGGCCTCCGGTTTTTTATGTTCAAAAGCAGATGCCCGGCATCTGGCATCCTTTGGCGCGAGACGGCGTTTGCAGATGCGGGCGGCCTGCACCTGTATTGTTATTTATAGGCGATACCTTTATAATATACACATGAGAAGAAATGCCAAACCTCAAAAATCGCGATTTTTGAGGTTAACCTATTTTCTGACCGCAAATTTTGGGGATTTTGAGGTGTATGATATACACATGGCGGAGAATAGCATTGTTGTCATCAGTTCGACGGAGACGGCGTAGGGGGCTTCCCGGAGGGGAGCCCATCCCGGCCTCCGGTTTTTTGTATTTGGAGATTATTTCTTTACTGGGTGGCCCCCGCGCATGCGGGGATGAATCTGATCTGGGCAAGGCCATGACCAAATGGCTAAAGCAGAAAGGAATGATAAAGTAATGATTTTTGACAATCGGCCGCTGTTTCTGGAAAATCCAGAGTGGTATACCTATGATGTGTATGAGGGCAAATACAAGCTCACTGACAAGGCCACAAAAGAAGCAAGGAAAAGTTATGAGAAGTTTTACAAACGGCTGGAAGAGCCAGAAGAGACAGCCGAGAAGTAATTGGGCGTACCCTGTGCGTACGGGGACATGTGTGCCGCTATGGAGTGACCATGGCTTGGGGCCGGGTCCCTTTAGCGTGAGATACCTTGTGTGAGATGGAAGAACGGTTGGCTGCTTTTCCATCGATCCAAAGACATATTATTGGGAAAGGGGAATATTTCGCTGGAACTGGTCCGCTGACTTTGATCCAGTGCCTCCACTGGCAGGGCAACCGGATAAATGGGTGGTTCTGGCGACATTTTGCCGGAGGCAAACAGGATATTTCCTAAGCGGGCTGACCATCTCTACACTTTAAGGATAATTGGGTCTGCCTGACCAGGAGGCCGGGAAGGGTGTGCCTGCGGCGCGCCCCTACGGCGTTGGGGTCGGATGTTGTTTGTTCGACCAATTGGACGGGGTTGTCGTTGAACCGGCAAAGGCGGGCGGCCCGTGTGGACCGCGCCCTTGCAGTGACGTTGACCAGGCGGAGAATATCGTTGTTATCCTCAGTTCGACGGAGACGGCGTAGGGGCTTCCCGGAGGGGAGCCCGTCCCGGCCTCCGGCTTTTTGTGTTGGGAGAATTTCTTTACTGGGAGTTTTTTTACACAGGGAATGTGGTATAGTAGAAGGAGAAAAGGTTCAATTAAGGATAAACAGTCTTTGAGTGAAGAAAAAAGCAAAATATGATAAAATATTCATAATGTTCTTTACTTTATATGGTAAGTGCGTTATAATAAATTCGGTTATACCAAACCAATGATCAGTGGGTTACTATGATAAGGTAACACACCGAGGAGCTCTAACGCCTTGCCATTCGGCAAGGCGTTATCTCTTTATTGGAAAAAAATTGAAGGAAGGCGGGAAGGGTTATGGCGTATGGCATTGGACTGGATATCGGTATCGGATCGGTGGGGTGGGCCGTGCTGGCTCTGGATCATGAAGAAAATCCCTGGGGAATTATGGATTTGGGCAGCCGGATTTTTGATGCAGCAGAACAGCCTAAAACCGGGGCTTCTCTTGCTTTGCCCAGAAGAGAAGCCAGAAGTATGCGTCGCCGTCTGCGCCGGCGCAGACATCGTATGGAACGGATGCGGAATCTCTTTATCAATGATGGACTGTTGACGGAAGAACAACTGTATCATCTGTATGACGGAAATTTGGAAGATGTATATGCTCTCCGTGTTAAGGCTCTGGATGAACGGCTGACGGATGAAGAGGTGGCACGAGTCCTGCTGCATCTGGCCCATCGCCGGGGATTTAAAAGCAATCGGAAAGCTGAATCCAAAAGTGCAGAAGCAGGGGAACTAAAAAAGGCCATCAGTCTGAATCAGGAAACCATGGAAGAAAACCGCTATCGGACGGTAGGAGAAATGTTCTTCAAAGATTCCCGCTACGCAGAATATAAGCGGAACCGAGGCGGAAATTATCTCAATACGGTAGACCGCAGCATGGTGGAAGAGGAAGCACGCAAAATCCTGGAAACTCAGGAAAAGCTGGGGAACAGCAAGCTGAATAAAGATTTTCAGAATTCCTATCTTTCCATCCTGCTGAGCCAGAGACAATTTGATGAGGGACCTGGAGGAAACAGCCATTACGGGGGAAATCAGATTCTGAACAAGGTAGGGACCTGTACTTTTGAAGATGGAAGCAATGGGGAACCTGCGGAGAAGAGAGCTCCCAAAGTCTGTTATTCTTTTGAATATTTCAATCTTCTGCAGAAAGTGAACCATTTGCGTTTGAGCTCTGCTAAAGACAACCGGGGACTGGATGAAGAAGAACGGGAAAAAGTCATTGCGCTGGCAAAAGACAAAGCAGACCTGCGTTTTGGAAAAATCCGGGAAACACTGCAGATCTCTCCGGAATATCGGTTCCAGGGTGTTTCTTACAGTACCAAAGAACCTCGTGAGGATACTGAGAAAAAAGCCAAATTCAATTTCCTGCCGTTCTATCATCAGATGCGGAAAATCCTGAAATCAAAAGCTCAGATTGATATTAAGGAATATACTTTGGATGAGTTGGACAAAATTGGTCAGATTCTTGCTTTTTATAAAGGGGATGATGCCCGGCGGAAGGAACTGGGAAAGCTGCGAATCGAACCCAAAGCCATAGAAGCTCTGTTGGAACTGAACGGTGCCAGCAAGTTCTCCCATTTGTCATTGAAGGCGATCCGAAAGATCACACCTTTTCTGGAACAGGGTATGACCTATGATAAAGCCTGCGAAGCGGCCGGATATGATTTTCGGGCCCATCAAGAGGATAAAACGTTCCTGCTGCCGGCCAATGCACCGGAACTGGAAGATATAACCAATCCAGTGGTACGCCGTGCCATCGGCCAGACCATCAAAGTGGTCAATGCCATTATCCGGAAGCAGGGAAGCAGTCCCTTGTATGTCAATGTGGAACTGGCTCGAGAAATGGCCAAAGATTTTCAGGAACGGAAGAAAATTAAAGATGATAACGAAGCCAATCAGAGCCGAAATGACAGGTTGATGCAGGAAATTAAAGAGAATTATCAAAGATTGAATCCCTCAGGTATGGATCTTATGAAATGGAAATTGTGGAAGGAACAGGATGGGAAGAGTCCTTATTCTCAAAAATCTATAGCGCCAGAGCGGCTGTTTGAAACCGGATATGTGGATATCGATCATATCGTTCCCTACAGCATCAGCTTTGATGACAGCTATAAAAACAAGGTTCTGGTGTTTTCTTCAGAAAACCGGGATAAGGGAAACCGTTTGCCCTATCAATATCTTCTAAAGAAATATGGGCAGGATACGGCAGACAGGTTCAAAGTATGGGTTGGCAACAATGTCCGGGATTATCGGAAACGGCAAAGGCTGTTGAAAGAAAAAATGACGGAAGAAGAAATGTCCGGCTTTAAGGAACGGAATCTGAGTGACACGAAATATATTTCCCGGTTTATGTATAATTTCATTCGGGACCATCTGGAATTTGCCCCTTCTGAAACAGGGAAAAAGAAACGGGTATTGGCTGTCAATGGAATGATTACTTCCTATTTGCGGAAACGCTGGGGTATCCGTAAGATTCGGGCCAATGGGGACAAGCACCATGCTGTGGATGCGGTAGTCATTGCCTGCACCACCGATAAGATGATCCGTGATCTGACGCTTTATTCGGAAGAAAGAGAAAACACGTATGATGTGGATGAACGGGGAAGCCGTCTGGTAAATGAATCTACTGGGGAAGTACTGAAAGGATTTCCGCTTCCATGGGAGGGATTCCGCCAGGAGTTGGAGGCTCGCTGTTCTCCGCACCCGGAACGGGAATTGGCTGGTTTGACCTTTTATATGAACAAGGATTTGAATGACATCAAGCCGATTTTTGTTTCCCGTATGCCTAGAAGAAAGGTGACAGGAGCTGCCCATAAAGACACTATCCGCAGTGCCAGACATATTGCGGATGGAATTACGGTCTCGAAAGTGCCGCTGAACAGTTTGAAACTGGGAAAGGATGGAGAAATTACGGATTATTATAATCCGGATAGCGATCGGCTTCTGTATGAGGCATTGAAAACACGACTGGAAGACTTTAAGGGTGACGGCAAAGATGCATTTCAAGAACCGTTTTATAAGCCTAAAGCAGATGGCTCCCAAGGTCCGTTGGTTAAAAAGGTAAAAATCCAGGCAAAAGCGACTTTGGCAGTTCCTGTGGAAGGGAAGACTGGAGTTGCGGAAAACGACAGTATGGTCCGTGTGGATGTGTTTAAGGTGGAGGGGGAAGGATACTACCTAGTGCCTGTTTATGTAGCGGATACAGTAAAAGCGGAATTACCGCAGAGAGCAGTAACACCTGGTAAACCATATCAAAACTGGAAAATTATGGATGAGAAAGATTTTCTCTTTTCTTTGTATCCCAATGACCTGATTAAAATTGAGGCCGAAAAAGAGATTTCGTTTTCACTAGTAAATCCAGACAGTGATTTGTTAAAAGAAATTAAAAGCAATCAAATTTTTGCATATTATGTAAAGACGGGCATTGCTAATGGATCAATTAAAGTTATTACCAACGATAATTGTTATCAGAAATTGAGCTTGGGGGTGAAAACGTTAAAATCAATAAAAAAATATCAGGTAGATGTGCTGGGAGAGGTTCATCCTGTAAAAAAAGAAGTCCGTCAAAAGTTTACTATTCAGCAGAAAGCTCGATGATGAATGAGAAAGGTTTTGATCAATGGGATATCGCAATATTGTGATTGCTTCTGCTGCTACTTTATCCTGCAGAGAAGACCAGCTGATTATCCTCAATGAGAATAACAACAAAGTACCCATTGAAGATATCAGTGCCATTGTTTTGGAAAACCAGCAGAGTCGAATCAGTCTTGCGGCTTTGGGACAACTGGTATCCAATAATGTGACGGTTTATCTGTGCGACAAACAGCATATTCCCAGTGCAGTGGTATTGCCCTTTTATCAAAATTCCACCAATGCTGTGGTTATCGAAAAACAGGAGCAGCTATCTGTTCCCCAGACAAAACAGGTCTGGAAGCAGATTGTGATGGCCAAAATCCAGAATCAGGGCCGCTGCCTGAAGGAAAGAGGGGATGAAGAAGGAAACCATTACCTGATGGAACTGGCCAAAACAGTAACCAGTGGGGACATCCACAATGTGGAGGCAACTGCTGCCCGGTACTATTTCCGCAGGGCCTTTGGGGAAAAGTTTACCAGAACAGGAGATGATAGAAGAAACAATGGACTGAATTACGGGTATGCCATTATGCGGGGGCTGATTGCCAGGCTGCTTACAGGGTATGGATTCATGGTTATCAAGGGAATCCATCACTGCAATAAGTACAACAGCTTTAACCTGGCGGATGATTTTATGGAGCCGCTGCGGCCGGTTGTTGATTTGTTTGTGTTGAACCACATGACAGGGGATGATAATCTGACACCGGATCTGAAGCACGCGCTGGTGAATCTGTTAGGAGTGGACGTGCTTTCAGGGGGTCAAATACACAGCTTGAATTATGGCGCAGAACGGATGATCCAGAGTTTTATGCGGATCTGCCAGCAGGAAGGGAAAGAACTGATGATTCCTGAACTGGTTCAGCTGAGACAGCATCAATATGAATAAATTTATGCGTATACTTGTACTTTTTGATATCCCGGTAAAGACAAAATATCAACGGCACGTGGCTTCAAAATTCCGCCACTTTCTTTTGAAAGATGGGTATTATATGCTGCAGTATTCCGTTTATGCACGGATCTGCAACGGGCCGGATGCCGTAGAAAAGCATCGGCAGCGCCTGATGGGTGCGCTGCCGGATAATGGGTCCGTCAGAATGGTTGTTCTGACGGAAAAACAGTATGAAGCGATTGATGTGCTGGTGGGACGATATCTGCCCGAAGAAAAGGCCTATGATACAGAGCATGTTTCCGTTTTTTGAAAACAACCGAATAAGGCTTCAAAAATTCTTTTTTACAGGAGTTTTTGAAAAAAGTGAAAAGCCCTTGTGCCAGATGACACAAGGGCTTTTGCTGATTACAATTATACCAAACCAATAATCAGCAGGGAACTACAACAGGAGGCCTGCGATGCCTTCCAGGAACTGAATTATACCAAACCAATAATCAGCAGGGAACTACAACAAATGCTGGACCGGATCCGGCAGAAGGCAGATTATACCAAACCAATAATCAGCAGGGAACTACAACCCGAACAGCGCCGGGTGTGGATGGACGAACATTATACCAAACCAATAATCAGCAGGGAACTACAACATTAGAGCAGTTGCAGTTTCCCCCAGTACAATTATACCAAACCAATAATCAGCAGGGAACTACAACACGACATTCAAGTGGAAGCCCGTCCCTACGATTATACCAAACCAATAATCAGCAGGGAACTACAACGGCGAAATCGTTGACCTGGAAAACGCTGTCATTATACCAAACCAATAATCAGCAGGGAACTACAACGAACACCTGGGACAAGTCGGATGGATCAAGATTATACCAAACCAATAATCAGCAGGGAACTACAACCATGTTCTATGCGGCAGAAGGGGATGAAGTATTATACCAAACCAATAATCAGCAGGGAACTACAACATATGCAGGTTATCAACGAGGACCCGACTTATTATACCAAACCAATAATCAGCAGGGAACTACAACACGACACCTACGAAGGGTATCTTGCAAAGCATTATACCAAACCAATAATCAGCAGGGAACTACAACTCGGGATTGTCGTGGAGTTTGAAAACAGCAATTATACCAAACCAATAATCAGCAGGGAACTACAACACAGCCAGGACGTCATCCGGACACCAAACAATTATACCAAACCAATAATCAGCAGGGAACTACAACCAAAGGAGTGGACAGCCTTGCATGATATGGATTATACCAAACCAATAATCAGCAGGGAACTACAACCTGAAAGCGGCAAAGAAACTGGGCATGAAATTATACCAAACCAATAATCAGCAGGGAACTACAACTTAAATGCAGATGACCCCATCCGCCGTCTCATTATACCAAACCAATAATCAGCAGGGAACTACAACCTGGGGCAGGCCTACTTGATCCCGTACCGCATTATACCAAACCAATAATCAGCAGGGAACTACAACACAACCAGGCGAAGAGCTTGTATCTGGAAAATTATACCAAACCAATAATCAGCAGGGAACTACAACGCTCGATCTCAATGCCGTCTCCGGAGAGATATTATACCAAACCAATAATCAGCAGGGAACTACAACGGACTTTAGCTTCAACATACGGGCCAAGCTATTATACCAAACCAATAATCAGCAGGGAACTACAACTATACACGACCATTGAATTCCCATCGGCTCATTATACCAAACCAATAATCAGCAGGGAACTACAACTCACCAAAGAATACTGCCCTGGTGGAAGTCATTATACCAAACCAATAATCAGCAGGGAACTACAACAGAGCGGCATCCACATTATCGTTCTGTTGTATTATACCAAACCAATAATCAGCAGGGAACTACAACCTGAAGAAGTAAAAGATATATTAAGACTGAATTATACCAAACCAATAATCAGCAGGGAACTACAACGGTATTTTTATGGAATTTTTTTGGCCCAATATTATACCAAACCAATAATCAGCAGGGAACTACAACAGCAAGCACAGTATAGGTGATATTGTCTATATTATACCAAACCAATAATCAGCAGGGAACTACAACGTCACGATGGATCTCAAGTCTACGCCCTGCATTATACCAAACCAATAATCAGCAGGGAACTACAACGTCACGATGGATCTCAAGTCTACGCCCTGCATTATACCAAACCAATAATCAGCAGGGAACTACAACGTCACGATGGATCTCAAGT
>ENA-ORSI01001624-ORSI01001624.1-human-gut-metagenome-genome-assembly--contig:-NODE-1624-length-18619-cov-3.102564_pt1 | contig 18619 bp, 17 predicted proteins | sample MGYA00242187_ERZ509154 | MGnify/ENA primary metagenome ERZ509154 (study PRJEB26280, sample SAMEA2338627) | human gut metagenome | biome: human gut; feature: human-associated habitat; material: faeces...
GTCAGCTCGCCGACTCGTTGAATTTCCCGCAGGATGCGCTGATTCTGGGTGGTGATCATCTGCGACCAAAATCGCTGGTCGATAGCGAAACGCTTATCGTGGTGTACATCTCCAGCCACCCTTACACGCGCCAGTACGACCTGGGTCTGCTGACAGAACTGCGCCGCGATCGTCAGGCAATGCGCGTGATCGCAATTGCGGTGGAAACGGATGCCATCATCGAAGCGGGCCCGCATATCCTGTTGCCTCCTTCCCGTTCGTTTATCGACATGGAACAGGCGTTCTGCTTCCTGATGTACGCCCAGGTCTTTGCGCTGGCTCAGTCGATTCATGTTGGCAATACGCCAGATCTCCCCTCTGCCAGCGGCACGATTAACCGTGTGGTGCAAGGTGTGATTATTCATCCATAGCGGGCTTAAGAGGCTCCCCTTATGAGCATTATCTCAACGAAATATCTTCTGCAGGATGCGCAGGCCAACGCCTACGCCGTACCGACGTTTAACATCCACAACGCCGAAACGATCCAGGCGATCCTCGAAGTGTGCAGCGAAATGCGCTCGCCCGTGCTCCTCGCGGGGCCCCCCCGGCTCGTTCAAACATATTGCCCTGGAAGAGATCTACGCCCTGTGCAGTGCGTATTCGATCACTTACGACATGCCGCTAGCACTGCATCTCGATCATCACGAATCGTTGGATGACATTCGCCGTAAGGTTCACGCCGGCGTACGCAGCGCGATGATCGATGCTTGATGCGCATAGCGTGCAGGTGATCATCGGAGCGCAGGTACAGAGCGTCAAAACCGGCATTGAAGCCTTAATTTAACAGGAGGAGTGATGTTTGATTTCGACAAAATCATTGAGCGTCAAAGTGATAAGTGCCGTAAATGGGACCATGCCTTTGTTTGCTCGCGTTTCGGTGACGTCCCGGAGTCCTTTATCCCCCTGTGGATAGCCGATATGGATTTCACCTCACCGCCTGCGGTGATTGACGGTTTCCGGCGCATCGTGGAGCACGGCACCTTTGGTTATACCTGGTGCTTTGACGAATTCTACGACGCAGTCATCGCCTTCCAGCGCAAACGTCATCAGGTTGAGGTGGAAAAATCGTGGATCACGTTGACCTACGGCACGGTATCCACGCTGCACTACACGATTCAGGCGTACTGCAAACCGGGTGACAGCGTGATGATGAACACGCCGGTCTACGATCCTTTTGCGATGGCGGCACAGCGCCAGGGCGTGCAGGTACTGGCTAACCCGCTGCGCGTGGAGGAAAACCGCTATCAGCTTGATTTTAATCTGATAGAAGAACAGCTCAAAACCTACCGTCCAACGCTGTGGTTCTTCTGCTCGCCGCATAACCCGTCCGGCAGGATCTGGCGCGAGGAAGAAATACGCCAGGTGTCCGATCTCTGTCAACGCTACGGCACGATTCTGGTGGTCGATGAGGTTCACGCTGAACACATTCTGGATGGCAAATTCGTCAGTTGTCTCACCTCTGGCTGTGCCGCCCAGGACAACCTGCTCGTGCTCACATCGCCCAACAAAGCGTTAAAGCTGGGCGGGCTGAAAACCTCCTACTCCATGATTCCAGACGACTCGCTGCGCCAGCGCTTCCGCCAGCAGCTTGAGAAGAACTCCATTACCTCGCCCAATTTGTTCGGGGTATGGGGAATCATTCTGGCCTATCAACACGGTCTGCCCTGGCTCGACGCGCTGAACGGTTATCTGCAAGGCAACGCCCGGTATCTGGCGGATGCCCTCCAGACCCACTTCCCGGCGTGGAAGATGATGACCCCGGAATCGTCGTATCTGGCGTGGATAGACGTAAGCGCGGATGAGAGTAGCGCAACGCAGCTAACCCAACATTTCGCACGGCAAGCAGTCGTGGTCATAGAAGACGGCAGCCACTATGTACAAAACGGTGAAAACTACCTACAGATTAATTTTGGCTCTCAGCGCTACTGGCTGGAGCGATCCACCAACCGAATGCAGTAACATTACAGATAAGGATCTTACACCAATGAAGAAAGTGCTCACTCTCTCACTACTGGCTCTGTGTGTGTCTCATAGTGCAGTAGCAGCAAACTATACGTTCAATAACGATAATATTGCCCTCTCGTTTGATGATACAAACTCGACGATTGTGCTGAAGGACCGTAGAACTAACCATCCGATCACACCACAGGAATTGTTCTTTCTGACACTACCGGATGAGACAAAAATCCACACCGCAGATTTCAAAATCAAGCACATCAAAAAACAGGACAATGCGATTGTCATCGACTTTACGCGCCCAGATTTTAACGTAACAGTGCAGTTGAACCTTGTGAAGGGAAAATATGCCAGCATCGACTACACTATTGCCGCCGTTGGGCAACCACGAGACGTCGCCAAGATTACCTTCTTCCCGACCAAAAAACAGTTTCAGGCTCCTTACGTAGACGGCGCAATCACTAGCTCACCGATCATTGCGGACTCGTTCTTTATCCTGCCGAATAAACCGATCGTGAATACCTACGCCTATGAAGCAACAACCAATCTCAACGTAGAACTGAAAACTCCAATTCAGCCAGAGACGCCGGTTAGCTTTACCACCTGGTTCGGTACTTTCCCGGAAACCAGCCAGTTGCGACGCAGTGTGAACCAGTTTATTAATGCCGTACGTCCACGTCCGTACAAGCCTTATTTGCATTACAACAGTTGGATGGATATCGGCTTTTTCACTCCGTACACCGAACAGGATGTTCTGGGACGCATGGACGAATGGAACAAGGAATTCATTAGCGGCCGCGGAGTGGCGTTAGACGCTTTTCTGCTGGACGATGGCTGGGACGATCTTACCGGACGCTGGTTATTTGGCCCGGCATTCAGCAACGGTTTTAGCAAAGTACGAGAGAAAGCCGATAGCCTGCACAGCTCCGTTGGGCTATGGCTTTCACCGTGGGGGGGTTACAATAAGCCGCGCGACGTTCGCGTTTCGCATGCAAAAGAGTATGGGTTCGAAACCGTGGACGGCAAGCTGGCGCTTTCGGGAGCGAACTACTTTAAAAACTTCAATGAGCAGATCATTAATCTTATCAAAAATGAACACATTACCTCGTTTAAACTCGACGGAATGGGGAACGCCAGTTCACATATAAAGGGTAGCCCGTTCGCCTCGGATTTTGATGCGTCAATAGCTCTGCTGCACAATATGCGCAGAGCAAACCCGAATCTATTTATCAACCTGACCACCGGCACCAACGCCAGCCCGTCCTGGTTGTTCTATGCTGATTCTATCTGGCGTCAGGGGGATGATATAAACCTGTATGGCCCCGGCACGCCGGTGCAGCAGTGGATAACATATCGTGATGCCGAGACATACCGCTCTATTGTACGTAAAGGCCCGCTGTTCCCGCTGAACTCGCTGATGTACCACGGGATAGTCAGCGCCGAGAATGCCTATTACGGGTTAGAGAAGGTGCAAACGGACAGCGACTTTGCCGATCAGGTCTGGAGCTACTTCGCGACCGGCACCCAGCTGCAGGAGCTGTATATTACCCCGTCCATGCTGAACAAGGTGAAGTGGGATACGCTGGCGAAGGCTGCAAAATGGTCGAAGGAAAATGCCAGCGTGCTGGTTGATACCCACTGGATTGGCGGCGACCCAACGGCGCTTGCCGTGTACGGCTGGGCATCCTGGAGCAAAGACAAAGCCATTCTCGGTTTGCGCAACCCATCGGATAAGCCACAGACCTACTATCTGGATTTGGCGAAGGATTTCGAAATACCGGCAGGAAACGCGGCGCAGTTTAGTCTGAAAGCGGTATACGGCAGCAATAAAACAGTGCCCGTTGAGTATAAAAACGCGACGGTGATTACGTTGCAGCCGCTGGAAACGCTGGTGTTTGAGGCGGTGACCATTAACTAAACGCTTGTCCCAATAAGTAGACCGGGTAAGGCGCAAGCGCCACCCGGCAAAACCGGCAGCCGGGGCTTAGTCCCCCTGCTGTTCCTGCGCATACTTATACAACGCATTCTTCTTCACTCCGTGGATTTCTGCTGCCAACGCCGCCGCTTGCTTCAACGGCACCTCAGCCTACAACAGCGCCAGCGTACGCAGCGCATCGGCGGGCAGTTCGTCATCCTGGGCTTTATGGCCTTCAATAATCAGCACCATCTCGCCTTTGCTAGGGTTTTCATCTTCTTTGATCCACGCCAGCAGTTCGCCGACCGACGTGCCGTGGATGGTTCCCAGGCGGGTGTTCATCACATAACGGTACAGGGCATCATTCAGCGGAGCCATTAACTGGCAGCATGCGTCCACCCAGTTGGAGAATAATGCACGGCTCAGCTTGACGCCCTGACGGGCAAAAAAGAGCCAGCCCGTAGTTGTTGTTCAGAACATTACAGCTGAGAACATATCCCTGGCAGGATACTGTTCAGTCGTGGTCGGCCCCGGTTGCTTTTTTCGGAAAGCCTGCTACGCCTCAGAATAATACCGTGTTCTTTCTGATCCTGTTTAGCCAGGTAGCTAAGGGCGTAACGTAAGTCGTCTACCGCAGATTTATCACTATAGTGAATCACGTGATCGATACGCACCGGGTATTTGTCTTTAGCCCGGCAAAGGTGAAAATAACCCTCCCCTTCCGTGATCCGCCTCCAGATATCCCCCAGTTGCCTGGATATCTGATAAGAGTTCTTGTGACGTTGCCCATCCAGATAGCCGATAAAATGAATATGAAGCCCTTTGTCTGGTGTATATTCCATTACCCAGTAATATCCTGCCAACATCGTCTGGGTTTCGCTAAGTAAACGGTATATTTCAATACACATACTGTGCTTACAGGAATGCCCGAAACTGGGCGTGTCTTTCCTGTAGGCAAAATCAATTCTGAAAGGTAACAGTTTAGAAAAACGTTGAAACAGACCTTCCATGTGTTCATTCACATCTTTCAGAATCGTGAAATTCATTTCGTAATTGGGGTTAGCATTATACATTTTATAGTCCTTACTTTATAAAACTCACAGGAAGAGGAAATTACGTAAATGCTGAGGATACAGAAACGTCGTACCACGGCATTAATAAACTGGGTAACCAGTATGCAGACAACCTGATAAAACTGTTTCGTATTACCTCATTACAGTAATGGGGGTAATACTTCAGAATACAGTGAGGCTCTCTTAAACAGAGGACCAGTAAGAATTACAATGGCAAAAACACACCTCAATATAATTGAGTTTAAGAAAGCACCATTCAATCACTTACAGGAAGTAATCTGATCTTCACAAAAGTCAGCTATCGAATAGCCACAGGCAACATCGCTATTAGTATTGCCGTACCATTAAGTAAAAACAGAGACTCTGCAGAGAGAGCCTACAGATATTTAACCTCACAATAAGAAGATTATTTCATACAGAAAAGATTATATTTACCCATACTTATAAACTGTAACGGAGCTATAACGTACGAACTAAAGACAATATACTCTAATAGTGTTCTGGTACGTAACTAGTGTTAAATACAAACCAGACATACATTCAGTGGATTAACTTTTTCAATATTACGCTATGAGTGTAGTAACATAATTTACACATAACTAAACCCCATACACCACCACACTGTAGTATATGGGGATAGACGCATTACGCACATACAGAATACCCAGCATAAAGAGGAGTGACATTACGATAAAAAGAGACAACATAACAGATAACATAACTCCCATTAATAATACTAATTAACCTAAATTATTTATTGAACACGAAAACAATGAAGGTCCCACCTCACCTCAGACTAAAGCCGACAATATCCTGAGCAACACTCTATCCAATAGTAAATAGTGGTTACACCAGTTATATTTACTGACTGACCTGTACCAGAGTTTTCTAATACAACGCTGACATGGTAAAGGCATTAGTCTCCTCCGCAAGTAGCAGAGGAGATTATATGTTACTCAACGATTAAGTCATTCAGAGGTCAAAGTTAGGTGCGACACACAACGTTTTTCCCTCAATAACCGGTACAACTCTGTTTTGTTCATACAGTAAATCCAGTAACCAGTTGATTTTATCCTTTTTCCGGAAACGGTTCGGACCACGCTGTAAAATGTCATTTTTTTTCATACAGGGGATCCTCTTCTCAATGCAATAGCTTTTTATCCAGTTGAAAAGTTCAAGCTCCTCTGGAATGAGTCGCATAGTCTCGTTTTGAGCAGTGTTGTCAAAAGTTAACGGATTAGACAACCGCATATACTCATTACCGTACCATATTGCTAATTCTCTCCCCATTTCTGCAGTGTAAGGGGAAATGTCCCCCTCCTCACTGCTCAAATGGTGAAGAAGTCCTGCCAGTCTTGCCATATACTCTGCATTTTTGGCAGCATATTCCCGACAATGTCTTAAAGGCCCCAATCCCCCCAGCTTCGATTCCACATCGTTGTAATAATCCGTCCAGATTCTGGCAGCCTGAGGAGAAAAGTGAAGGCAACGTCGTTCACCACTCATAGCCAGACTTTCATCAATAAGTTCATTGATCCTCTTATCAAATAACTCCTGATACTGTGATGAATAATTATCTCCGGTTATTATCCTTGTCCCCTGCGTTGATGTTGGTTGACACATCAAAAACCTTGCATGATGTCCTGACGTTTTCACAAGTTCTTTTTTTCGCGTACAAAAACCTTTGTGGTAAACATCAGGCTGAATCATCGCCGACATCGTCAGTCTTGGCTCCTTCAAATTAATTCCGGGAGATGATTTCCTGTCGATGAAAAGAGAACCTCCATCCCACAAAGTGTTAATAATTCCCAGTTTACTCATGGCCCGGCTGTCAAAAATTACCCCCCCTTCACTGGATACAAGAGCAAAAGAACGATTGCTATCGGAGTAATATTTTAACATTCCCTCTATCGTTGTCTCATTAAAAATTGTTCGACGTATCTGCGGCGGAACAGGAGACTTATTCAGATGCGTTTCAAGCTCTGATTCTGTTGCCTTGTAATCTTTACCGGCACGAATCTCTTTATGAAATTTTGATTCCAGCGCTTTTTGTTTTTGCTCCCATATTTCCTTTTCTGTACTGTAATTCTCAACCAGTTTCGCGTATTCTTCCGCCAGGGCTTCATCCCTGAGATAAAATGCTTTCATAAACACTTTATCCACGGTCGTTTTCCTTTCACCGGAATCAGCCAGAATCAGAGAGTAAAGATTAACAGGCCCACGTAAATTTCCAGGTCTGCACACGTCAACCTGATTCTGACAGGCAATTGAGGTCGCTGTTAATGCGGATGTTGCCACCATAGCCAAAGGTGCCTGTGTATTTTTTTGAGTTTCAATTATTGCATTTCTCACCAGCGGTGGTAGTGCATATATCGGATAAGGATTTTCTGGTGCAAGTAAGCACATAAAAGCCTCTCTTTTCATTAATGGGTTAGTAAAATAGCAGCAACTCCCGCTACAATAGCGAAAATAGCTGCTATTCAGACCTGATGCTCTGAGAAATACAGAGCATTTGTAGATCTTATGTTTAATAAACCGATAAGGTTAATTCAGTGCAGACTGTATTATTTACCACGAAATATCATTCATATTTCTCATTCTTAATACCTCCAGAAATTATTTCACTAATACCTTTCCCCCGGTCTTTTCCCTTTCTCCAGAACCATAGTGTAAATATTAACGGCCCCACGTAAATTTCCGGGACTGCATACGTCAACCTGATTCTGACAGGCAATTGACATCGCTGTTAATACTGACATTGCAACCAGAGTCAGAGGTACTTGTTTATTGTATTGAGCTTTAATTATTGCCTTCCCTATCATTGATGGTCACGCATATACTGAATACGGCATATCCGGTTTGATGTAAGACATAAATGCTTCCTTTTTCGTAATACGTTTCGGTTATAGCAGCAATTACCGCTACAATAGCGACAATAGCTGCTCTTTCAACAATGAATGCTGGAAATTCTGTTTATCAATTAAACTTCTGGCTAAATTGTTCTTATGCTTCTTTTTCCTCCTGAGGTGATCACGTGATGACAAAAACTTATCTGCTCATGGTCATATCTGAAGAAAGCGTATGTCGCACTTCGTCATTAACACCTTTGACTGCTGATCTGGCAGGTACAGTATGTAAAGTAAGCCATTCGTCAATAGCTGATGAACGCCAGCCCACAGAACCACTACCAAGACGTACCGGCCTGGGGAAGGTTGCATCGTAGTATTTCGATAACGGATTCATTTTTTCGTAAATTGTCGAACGAGATATACCTAACAATTGGCTCAGTTCAGGCATCCGTAAGATGCGTGAAGGAGTCCAGCAGTATCCGGATTGATCTGGCATTTTATCCCCCATAGTGTGGTGAACTGTCGTTACAGTTTGTATTCCCCGGGTAAATTTGTCTGCGTAAAAAAATGGGCTGAGCAAAAAGACAATAAATAATTAAAAATCAATACGATAGAAAACAACAGCATTATTGTTATTTTACTTTCCCCTTATCGCTGTCGATTCTCATTATCATTCATTGGTAAAAAAACAGCAAAAGAGGCCCTGGTAATGACTCCAGTCAGTAGTACAGTGTTTTCGATAAATGAACCAATGGCTTTTCGTGAATTTCCAGGGAGCGTGAAAAGCAAATCGTTTTCCGGGCCGGTCGTTTGATGTGAGTACGAAGTGTCAGATTGTTGCGCTCAATGCGCCGGGTAAATATCTTGCCGACAAGATGCTTATCCTGTGGCATTTCTCTGGTATAACTGCTCCGGTTGTCTCTGGTTATCATGCCTGTGGAGAATGGCTTCAGGAGTTCCGGCAACTCACGACATGTTTCATCAGTGCGAGGACCAAAAGTGTAAGCCAGCACACCTCCAGATTTGGTGGTATACGCATACCAGTGCCACTGCTGACGAGCTTTGTTTTCGACAAAACTCCATTGTTCATCAAGTTCGCAGATAAGCGTCACATCGGCACTGGCGACTGGAGATGTGGTTACTTTGCGTGGTGAGCGTTTTATAAAGTGAGAATGACGGTGTTGATATCCACCTTCAGCGTTCTGGAGCTATCGCGAACCCCGGCTCCGTTATGAACCATTTCAACAATTTGCTCTTTAATGCCTGGTTTTCGGGTTTCGTAGATGTAATTCAGTTGAAATACACACGTTTGCAGGATTAGCACTGGAAACGCTCATGATCTGAGGTGCTGTGATCATAATGGTACACTTTATAGGAATTACAGCGGGGAGAATGTACTGTAACTGTTGCCATATGGTCTCCAGATACCAATAGAATACCACATTAATCTATCGTCAGAAGGCATCACCGGGGCCTTCTGACATAATCTGTTAATACGTGTACTATTACCCTGTTCAGAAAATATTGATTCAAAAATGAAAACCAGTTAACAGAAAAGCAAAATGATATAATGTTAAAATTTTATATAGTGCAATAAAAGGAGAATGTTATGTATAATTTTATCACTATAATGTATGATGTCTTTTCATATTTTGGTGTTCTGGCTAAAAACCAGAATACCCGTGACATCCGAAATATTAAAAATTTTTCCTCACATCAACATTCACTGGGCGACATGTTTGATGAATTAATAAACATTATTGATAAAGAACAAGTATTGAGTACAGAACAACGAAAAGTTATATTTAGGAGATATGAAGATCTCTATGTTAAGCTAATGCACTATTCTGTTTTTACAGACAAAACACATCAAATAATAAAACAAAAATATTTTAATGACATTGTACCAATGATTCTCGCACTCGACATCAGGAACACATATCGCCCGGATAATGAGATGGCATTTTACTATCATATTCATTCTTTTCTCACTCAGATACCGGATAATGAGGATGATATATATCATGCTGCAAGGACATATCTGCGAAATTACGTTAAGTTATGTTTATCCGGATACACACCAGCGAATGCGCATTTCAAATATATCTTTGATGGCGTATATGAATTCATTCGTAATATTCGCAAAAACAGTACACCAGGAAAAACAAAACTTACCGCAACTATCAACACATGCAAAGAAACCTGTAAACATCTGCTTTATTTAAGTAATGAAGACAAGGAAAAAATAATTTCTGACTTAGATAAAATTCAAGTTGCATGTTATTATCTCACTATATTACTGGCTTTCGAAAGACGAACTTCATTAACAAGCGCCCTGGCAACTTTATATAAAATGCTGATAAGCGAAAGAGAAGTTTCAGAATATGAATGCCAGTTATTATATTTAACCAACCCAATAGATGTAATGAATACACTGAACAAACACATATATTACTTTCCTAATGAGAACTCACCATTTTACACACTGAAAATTGACAGTGCATTATCGTGGGAGGCCATTGACGCAATACGAGACTATAGTATTTCTGATATTTATCTTTATCCTGAACAAAAAACAATAAATTGTGTCGTTGAGATTGAAAACATTGTCTTTGGCGGTTACATTTATACATTGAACAACGGCGTCACATTACAAAACATAGAAAACACTTTAAAAGATTCTTCATGCCATTATGTCTTAAATGGCTATACGGAATTTGTTAACTGTTTGATACAACTTACTTCAGGAAAGACTGAAAGTGTTCATCGCACCATCAATAAACTGAACTATGAGAAATTACCTTTTGGATTTATCATTGCCGCGTTTGCTATACTAAAGATAGCATTTAAAATAAAATTCAGTAAAAATCATGTAAATATCCGAGCATTATTAAATGACATCAATTATTTTATGACTTATCAGGGCGAGTCCATTAACCTTATTTCACTGGATCACGAATACCCAGAGTCCTGTCTTCAAAATGACACAAACACATATTTATTAGGAAGAGTAATATTTCTGTATAACTCAATGATTTATAAGTTCATAAACTGTCAGGAACATGAAACCAATAACATTCACTCAGCTATGATAAATAACCTATTACAGGAAGTTGATATAGCCCTTGGTAAAATAAATAACATTATAGACAGCAGAAACATATCAGCCCCCCATGAACTGGCAAATATTCTTACCCGCGAAAAAATACTTACAGCACGGGAAAAAAAAGGAAACCTGATAAGCCTGTTTGATGGATTCACTTTATTCCATTGTGTTGGAATGATAACCTTTCTTATCCATTATCTCAGAACACCTGAAGAAAAAGTTGAAAATATATTTATGTTATATGGTGCAGATAAAAACAATAAACTACGCAGAAGACTGATTTATGACGCACTAGGAATAATTCAGTCTCAGCAGGAGTGAAACGTTAAAACAGGCAAATTGTTTTTTATAAACAGGAGATTGTTGAGTAATCCCCTGTTTATAAAAATACGCTTTCCTGACGATCTGATAATTATCAGCTCAATACATTTGACATAAAAGCGGTTCCTTAATTACTACTGCCACGATCACATATCAAATCATGATCGTACAATATACATTTTCACTATTATTTATTCACAATTTGAGACATCACATAATCCGCCCATGCCTGCATCATCGGTACACGCTGCTCCAGTAGATCAGTACGATGATATGCCGCCTCAACCTTATTTTTCAGCGTATGAGCGAGCGCCCTTTCCGCCAGATCCCGCGAATACCCCTGTTCACTACACCAGTCCCTGAATGTTGAGCGAAAACCATGTGCTGTGGCAACTCGCCCCGGAATGTCACTGACGGCTTTCTTTTTACGCAGAAAACTTGTCAACACCATATCGGAAAGGATCTGCTGCTTTCTGGGTGAAGGGAACACCAGTTCATCATGCAGGCCACGTATATTTTCCAGAATGTAAATAGCCTGCCGGGATAAAGGAACACGATGCTGTAGCCTAGCTTTCATTCTTTCTGCAGGTATAGTCCATACCCGCTTATGAAAATCAATTTCAGCCCAGCGCATTCCCCTGGCTTCGCCCGAGCGAGTTGCTGTAAGTATCACCATTAATAACAGTGCGCGGGTAACATTATAAGGTTCATCACTATACACACTGGTCGCCACAAAAAGCGGTAACTGCCTCCAGGGCATTGCGGGTTGGTGTTCATCACGTCCTCTTGTCTGCTGAGGAAGCAAATGGTCAACCACATCAACAGGATTTGCCACACAAAAACCGTGCGCCCATCCCCACTGCATAACAACATGAATGCGCTGTTTAACCCGGCTTGCCGTTTCTGACAAGGTTAACCAGACTGGACGCAGTGTTTCTGCCACGTCCGCAGCCGTACTCGACTCCAGCGTTTTTGCTCCCAGTTGAGGAAACGCGTAATTCTCAAGCGTCGATAACCACTGCCTTACATGCTTTGGATTTTCCCATCCAGGAGACAGTTCTGCATGTACACGCCTGGCTGCATCGGCAAATGTTGGGATAACGACTTTCTCAGATTCAGCCTTTTTAATCTCCAGAGGATCATCACCTGCAGCAAGTTGCTCTCGCATTATCCGGGCAGTACGTGCAGCTTCAGCAATACTGACCTCTGGGTAAGTTCCCAATCCAGCATTACGTCTTTTTTGTGTCACCGGACTTACATAACGAAAAACCCATTTCCCCCGCCCCTTTACTGAAGAAGGATGAAGGGTCAGTCCGGTAATTCCCCCATGGGGCAATGGTTTGTCATCAGGTTTGATATGTCTTGCTTTCGTATCCGTCAATACTGCCATACGCTAATTCCCGTCACTCTGGTATGCCATCCAGTATGCCATTGCCGTCCGGCTTGCACTGGCTCACCTGAAATAGCTTCAGACAACTCACTCACCTCTCATCTCGCTGGCAGTGCTCCCGGATTGGTGTCGGGCGATGATGTTGTTCAGCTTATCAATCAGCTCAGGTCGCTTGAATACGATTTGTGCAGTTCCCTTCTGAAAATACTTAATCACAAACATCTCATCCTCATAGTGGTTGCTGTGCCGGTTTTCATGAATATGGTCTCCCAGCCGACGGGTAACGTCAGCGCGGTTGTCGGGAACAGGCTTCCCGTCAAGGATCATCAGCATTCGCTCAAGGTCTGCTAACCGGTCACGCTGTCAGCCATGGTTAAGCCCGAATCCCCACCGGTCGAATTTGACCAGTCCCGTCACAATGATTTTCGCTCCAAACCCGCAGGGCGAATTCGTCTTAAAATTCCAGCTTAATCCTTTGAAAACGTTAATGACGCCACGCTAAAACACCTCACCCTTGTTCAAATGCAGTTGCTTAAAGGTGCTCAGAATATTCGCTTCGCTGACCACCGGAATATCATCCTTTTCTAGGCTGTTGTACCACTGGTTACGGGCCTGAGCGTCCATAATCGACAGCATCCCTGAGCGTTTCATTAAATCCCGCCATTTACCGCGATCGAGATTGCGGGTAATGGCTTTCATCGCTGTTTCAGGCTTCTCCATAAGCCAGCAACCACAGCGAAAATCCTGTTTCATGACCCAGTCCAGGGCGGTTTTTCCGCCGATACTGAGGGTTTGTGTCGAAATATCGTTAATCTGGTGGAGCAATGCTTCAATCTGTGTCAGCGCCGCATTACGTCCGGTGACGATGCGTTCAATACTGGTGGAGCAAATCACATCGGTATGATCGGTTAATACTTCGGGGTTGGTGAGAGTAGGTTCTGACATTATTTATTTCCTTTATACAAAGCAAAGCGCCAGCCGGTGGGGGCTGGCACGTGTATGTGTGTAATGAGTACGGACAGGGAGTTAATCTGTACGGGTCTTTTGCAGACGTTGAAACTGACACAGCTCGCGAACGTCCTGACATGCACGTTCAATCCAGGGAAACAGTACTGCCGAATCTGTTTTATCCTCATCGTTGTCAAAGATAATTCCCGATTCGCAGTCGATATTGTTCGTAAGCGTAAAGCCAATGCCGTCTGTAACTCCTGATCCTTGCAGACTAAATTAGAGCTCCTTCTAAATTAGACGGAGTTCTATTGATGGATAAACCTACAGACTGGCGCTCTGGGACGCGCCGGATATTTTCTAATGAATTTAAGCTTCATATGGTTGAACTGGCTTCGAAACCAAATGCCAATGTTGCACAACTGGCCCGGGAACATGGCGTTGATAACAACCTGATTTTTAAATGGCTACGTCTCTGGCAAAGAGAAGGACGTATTTCTCGTAGAATGCCTCCAACTATTCCATTACGGTAAAATGACACTGGGAAATCCTTCACCAGAGCTGCTCACGGTGTTGATCCGTGAACTGACCGGGAGGGGAAGATGATCTCACTCCCATCAGGTACCCGCATCTGGCTCGTGGCCGGCGTTACCGATATGCGTAAATCCTTCAACGGTCTGGGAGAACAGGTACAACATGTGCTGGATGAGACCCCCTTCTCAGGTCACCTGTTTATCTTTCGTGGCCGACGGGGTGACACTGTTAAAATACTCTGGGCCGATGCTGATGGTCTGTGCCTGTTCACCAAACGCCTGGAGGAAGGCCAGTTTATCTGGCCTGCGGTGCGTGACGGTAAGGTATCCATTACCCGCTCGCAACTGGCAATGCTCCTCGATAAGCTGGACTGGCGTCAGCCAAAAACATTCCGCCTTAACTCACTGACAATGTTGTAAAAAATGCCTGGCCGCATTATAAAAACGGCCATGAGTCAGAAATACCTCATTCGCATTGCAGAACTGGAAAGCCAGCTCCGTCAGAAAGACCAGCAACTGAGTCTGGTTGAAGAGACGAAGACCTTCCTGCGCTCTGCACTGGCACGTGCCGAAGAAAAGATCGAAGAAGATGAACGGGAAATAGAACATCTGCGGGCTCAGATAGAAAAACTGCGCCGGATGCTGTTCGGTACCTGTTCTGAAAAACTGCGTCGTGAAGTTGAACAGGCTGAGGCCCTGCTGAAACAACGCGAACAGGACAGCGATCGTTACAGTGGGCGAGAGGATGACCCGCAGGTTCCCCGCCAGTTGCGGCAGTCGCGCCATCGTCGTCCGTTCCCGGCACACCTTCCCCGTGAAATACACCGTCTGGAGTCTGAAGAAAGCTGTTGCCCGGAGTGTGGCGGTGAGCTGGATTATCTGGGGGAAGTCAGTGCAGAACAACTGGAACTGGTGAGCAGCGCTCTGAAAGTGATCCGCACAGAACGGGTAAAAAAAGCCTGTACAAAATGTGACTGCATCGTTGAAGCACCGGCGCCGTCCCGCCGCGATAGAGCGTGGTATCGCGGGCCCCGGATTACTTGCCCGCGTGTTTACGGGAAAATACTGCGAACACCTGCCACTGTATCGTCAGAGTGAAATCTTTGCCCGACAGGGTGTCGAACTGAGCCGTGCATTACTCTCCAACTGGGTTGACGCGTGCTGCCAGTTAATGACGCCGCTGAATGATGCCCTGTATCGTTATGTGATGAATACCCGCAAGCTTCACACTGACGACACACCGGTAAAGGTACTGGCACCGGGCCTGAAAAAGACGAAAACAGGGCGCATCTGGACGTATGTCCGGGATGATCGCAATGCGGGTTCGTCATCTCCTCCGGCGGTCTGGTTCGCGTACTCACCGAACAGGCAGGGGAAACACCCGGAGCAACACCTCCGCCCCTTCCGGGGTATCCTGCAGGCGGATGCGTTCACAGGTTACGACAGGCTGTTCAGTGCAGAACGCGAAGGTGGTGCGCTGACAGAAGTTGCGTGCTGTGCTCATGCCCGGAGAAAAATCCACGATGTATACATCAGCAGCAAAAGTGCGATGGCAGAAGAAGCCCTGAAGCGAATCAGTGAACTGTACGCCATCGAGGATGAAATACGGGGATTACCAGAGTCAGAGCGTCTTGCAGTCAGGCAGCAGCGAAGCAAAGCGTTACTGACGTCGCTGCATGAATGGATGGTGGAGAAGAATGGCACGCTGTCGAAAAAATCCAGACTGGGCGAAGCGTTCAGCTATGTACTGAATCAGTGGGACGCCCTCTGTTATTACCGTGATGACGGTCTGGCGGAGGCGGACAATAACACAGCGGAAAGAGCGCTTCGTGCAGTCTGTCTCGGAAAGAAAAATTACGTGTTCTTCGGTAGCGATCACGGCGGCGAGCGTGGAGCACTGCTGTACGGGCTGATCGGCACCTGCCGTCTGAACGGTATCGATCCGGAAGCGTATCTGCGCCATATTCTGAGCATACTGCCAGAATGGCCCTCCAACCGTGTTGACGAACTCCTGCCATGGAACGTAGTTCTCACCAATAAATAAGCGTCAATACGGTGCTCCGTTGACGCTTACTATTGTTCTGCAGCTAAATAGCTGCGCGGAATAGTAGATCACTTTGAGGGAACTCAGCCCGGATTGTGCGATCTGATCAATCGCCAAATCAAAACAAATCACCAACCGGACTGAGCAATGCCGATCATAGCACCAATTTCCCGTGACGAACGACGCCTGATGCAGAAAGCCATCCATAAAACACACGATAAAAATTATGCCCGCAGACTGACTGCCATGCTGATGCTGCACCGGGGCGACCGTGTCAGCGACGTTGCCAGAACGCTCTGCTGCGCCCGTTCCTCTGTTGGACGCTGGATTAACTGGTTCACGCAGTCGGGTGTTGAGGGACTGAAATCATTACCTGCCGGGCGTGCCCGTCGCTGGCCGTTTGAGCATATCTGCACACTGTTACGTGAGCTGGTAAAACATTCTCCCGGCGACTTTGGCTACCAGCGTTCACGCTGGAGTACAGAACTGCTGGCAATAAAAATCAATGAGATAACCGGTTGCCAGTTAAATGCCGGAACCGTTCGCCGCTGGTTGCCGTCTGCGGGGATTGTGTGGCGAAGGGCTGCGCCAACTCTGCGTATCCGTGACCCGCATAAAGATGAAAAGATGGCAGCAATCCATAAAGCACTGGACGAATGCTGCGCAGAGCATCCGGTCTTTTATGAAGATGAAGTGGATATCCATCTTAATCCCAAAATCGGTGCGGACTGGCAACTGCGCGGACAGCAAAAACGGGTGGTCACGCCGGGACAGGTAAAGCCAGCTATGTGGGCGGCAACAGCAAAAGTTCGGCGCTGTTCATCAGCCTGCTGAAACGGCTTAAAGCGACATACCGTCGGGCGAAAACCATCACGCTGATCGTGGACAACTACATTATCCACAAAAGCCGGGAAACACAGAGCTGGCTGAAGGAGAACCCGAAGTTCAGGGTCATTTATCAGCCGGTTTACTCGCCATGGGTGAATCATGTTGAACGGCTATGGCAGGCACTTCACGACACAATAACGCGTAATCATCAGTGCCGCTCAATGTGGCAACTGTTGAAAAAAGTTCGCCATTTTATGGAAACCGTTAGCCCATTCCCCGGAGGCAAACATGGGCTGGCAAAAGTGTAGCGGTATTAAGCGCAGCTATTTAGGCAATCAGAATTTCCAGCGCCGTTTCCGTGATTAATGATGTCATGTCGTTCCTAGTTACCAGTCGAAAGTGGGCAGGCCCGGCAGACATCCTGCACTGGCAGCCAGATGAATGAGACCGACGCCATAACACCGGATGAGAGTGACAACCAGACGACGGAACGTTTTTGACAGGCCAAGACGTTTAAGCCGCAGAACCGGATACGACCACGCATCAGTACGTAACAGATAACCGGTACCTGTAAAATGAATCCATTCTGATTCGCCGAAGTCATTCGTCTGATGTGACAGTGAGTACAGCCAGGCGTTGTCCTTTTCCGTGATATGTGCGGTACTGCAACGAACGTATGTCGGTAAGGGCAGTAAACGGTGGTGGAGAGTCGGTTGTCTGCTGTTCGGGAGCATCCACCACGCGGAGTGAATAACCGTTTTCAGCGACCTTATTATTCAACTCAGCGGGGTCAATACCATCGACGTCAACGACAATTCGCCCCATGTTCAGTGCCTGCACGTTAACGCTGTCTGCTTCGAGCGTCAGAGTCAGTTTCATCGTTTCGCCTCCGAATGTTCACCCCGGATGATGTCGTTCACCATTCTGTAGTTGCTGCGGGTCATCAGGCCGGTTGCCCGGCGGGCCCGGCGGGCCCGGAGGATATCAATACTGTTTATTAACTGAGAACGGGTACAAGCGCTGAATCCTGGCTGGTCGGTACGTACCAGTGCGTATTTTTCAACGAGAAAGTTCACCGCATCGCACAGTGAAATGCCTGCCTCAATATGCTGCTCAATCACACGTTCATCAGCGAACGGTGTGTCATTCAGTGTGAGGCCGTAATGCTGGTCCAACAGTCGGGTGAGCAGTGTCTGCCAGATGGTGACGGGAGACGGGCAGCGCGATGCCTCCCGTACGTGTGTGTCAGGTAATGTTTTCATCTTAAGTTCTCTGTAACTGGTAGTGCTAAAGGTGAGATATTCGGGGTTATGAGGTGGTTGCGGGTGCCAGTGTCGGATAAACAGCCATATAAACGTAACCACAGCTGCCGAGGGTGTCGGCTTCGCAGGTCAGCCCTCTGGCATACAGCGTGACGGTATGCTGATGGCGGGGATTCAGTTCACCGCTGGTGAGCATGAGTTCCAGTTGTTTCATCAGCAGTGGAAAAGCCTGGTCCAGATGGTATGCATCCGCGTCGCTGAACTGCCCTCTGATACCGGCGCGGTCGGCAAGGTAATGCAACTGATTGCCCTCCTGCACCAGACGTGCCCCGAAACAGGGCGTCACGGTGCAGGG
>ENA-ORSI01001634-ORSI01001634.1-human-gut-metagenome-genome-assembly--contig:-NODE-1634-length-18562-cov-5.042092_pt1 | contig 18562 bp, 23 predicted proteins | sample MGYA00242187_ERZ509154 | MGnify/ENA primary metagenome ERZ509154 (study PRJEB26280, sample SAMEA2338627) | human gut metagenome | biome: human gut; feature: human-associated habitat; material: faeces...
TCATTTCTCATTTTATCTCTCATTTTATCTCTCATTTTATATTTATCATTATTACTCTTATTATCTTTTATTAAATCTTAAATTTTAAATTATCTACTTTACTATATGTTTTATTATCTACTTCATTAGTCTTTTTCTTTATTTACTTCCTATTTTATCATTTCTTTTATCTCTATATTTATTATACACATAAACTTCAAACTTTAAATCAACACTATCTTTCATATTACTTCTCTTATTATTTTCTACATTATTTTTACTATATTATTTATCATTATTTCTTCTATTATTTTTATTATTTTCAATAAGATTATTTTCTCCAGTATTACTTTTTGTTACTTTCTTTATAAATCTTATTGTTGTAGTTATAACTATTTCCATATATATTTTCTACTTTACGTTTGCTTTAAAACAACAATCGACAACAGTTTAATAACTATTGTCGATAACTATAACCTAAAACTATCAATCTTAATGCTCTAAAATAATCTTTCCATTACTATCAACTTTACAACCATCGGGATATTTAATTTTATATTTTGCAATAAATTCTCCAAGATTGCCTTTAAATATCATATTATGATTAACAACGTAAATAGATTTACGAGTAGTACGAGCAATAATTTTATTATTAATGGCGTCTTTTATAGCATTATAAAAACAATTCTTTTTAAGACCAGAAAATTGTATAAAATCTTTTTCTGTAATTTCAACATAATTGCCGTTATAAATAATATTAAGACGAATATATGAAGCGAGAAGTAAAGTATCTCTACGAAGTTTATATGCGATTAAATCGAACAATTCTCCAGCAATACCATACTTAATTCCTTTAGTACAAGATTTATTAATATAAACCTGATAATTATTAACAGTACTATTAAGTATTTCTTTTTCTTCTATTTCAACATCAAGAGAAAATTTAGTAGGAATAATTTTAGCAGCATCTTCTTCTGCATAAGAAGCAACTTTATTAGCATAAGAAGCAACTTTATTAGCATAAATTTTATTAGCTTTAGTTTCAAAACTATATCTCATAACTTTATCTATTAAATAATTAATATAATTATAAAGACAATATATTTTTCAGCATACGCCAACATCATGTATTAAAAATTTAGTTAAATACCCATATATATACAAACATTTAACATTTAATATCTATCTGTAAATCAAGCACTTAACTTATAACAGTATTATCTTATAAATACTATAACATTCACTTCAATATCCGATACAATATGTAATACAACGTTATTGATTATAATCTGAATTATTACTATGTTTCTGTTCTAAATTACAATCAATAAAACTATTAAAAGGAATAAATTCAGTTCTAACAATAAATGTTTTCTTAATACAATCATTATGTTCTAAATCATAAGAAGAATGATTTTGCATAACAATTTCAAATTGATTATAATTATCTTTATTAATAAAATTCATATTATAAACGATTATTATCTGTTATATAATAGATTATAATTTATTAACTATTATATTTAGTATCATAATTAATACATTATCGAGTAATAGAATCATCTATATGAATAGGAATATTAACGCTCTTTTTGTGAGCACGTTTATATTCTTCTAAACATTCTTCACAACAGAATTGTTTACCTTTATAACAAATAATATTATCTTCTTTTAAATCTTTAATAGTAGGTTTATAAAATATATGATTAATACTATGACTACAATTATCACAACTAATTTCATAAATTTTTTCTATCATATCACTAACAGGTTAATTATTATTTCGAGTACGAGATAATAAAAAATTATTATTTATCCTTATTAGTTACCAAAAAGTGGTTATATTGATTACCAAATTTGGTAAATATGGAACTTAGTATTGATAAACGTATCGTTGATATTCTATATGTAGATAAAGAAAATCTACATAATTTTACTGGTACTGATATTGTTAAATTTGTTACGAACAATGATATTAATGGTATCGATTTATTTGTAGCTCTTTTAAGTGGTGTTTATAATCTTAAACCTGCTGAGACTAATCTTTTGAAAGTTGTTGTTAATTACAATCGTAAAGTTGCGTCACCTATTGTAAGACAAAAAGCTAAAGACGAATATGAAATTTCTGCGACTACTTATTTCAGAAGTCTTTATACTCTTCGAGATAAAGGTCTTGTGTATATTGATATTGATAACAATATCGCATGTGGTTCTGCTGTTCAAATAAATAAATATCGTCTTGAAAAAGCAAAACTTTTTGCTGTTGAACTTAATCCTAAAAGTAATACTAATAAGATTCTATAACCATGCGTATATTATATAAAAAGCATGTAAAACGTATTATAATAGATATATATAATATAACTATTATATATATTATAATACGCTTTACGTGCTTTGCAGGTATATATACATGTTGCTCGTGACACTGCTACTGACGCTGCTGTTGTTGGTCATTATAAAGGTGGTTGTACATGTGTTTTTAATGGTGCTGAACTTCTTAATTAACATATTGTTAAACAAATTATTTAAACTATGATTGAAATTAAAAGTAAAAAGAAGAATTATGGGATTAGAATTCCTTCTTCTATTAGAGAGATTACTCCTGAAGTTTTAAATACTCTTGTTAAAGGAGTTAAACTTCCCAAACATTATTGTATTGTAGCTCTTTGTTTTGATACAAAACTTTTTGATTTTATGACTTCTATTAATGCTAAGAAACCATCTACTGTTGCTGTTTCTCCTTTACTTGCTGCTATTAGCGATGAAGACTCTGAACTTATAAATGCAAATATTGGGGATAAACTTATTTTGAATAGAACAGCTATTGAACTTGGAACTCAAGTTAATATTAAAACAATGGTTGCTTATAATAATATAGCTGAATATATCAATTCTGATCCAGAACTTATTAAAGCTATATATGATAAAGATGAAAACGTTATTAAAGTAGATAATAATTTGAATAAAGGTTTAATGATAGCTAAATCTCCAAGAATTATTGTTCTTGAATTTAAAATAATTGCGGTGAATGATATAAGAGGAGCTGTTGATATCAATCATATAGTTACAGATCCTTTTATTAATAGAAGTGAACTTAATTAACAAACATATGGCAGTCGTTATAGAGAAAAAGCAAGTAGTGAGTGAGATAGTGATGAACTTCTCTACGGGGGATTTGCCCGAACGAAGTGAGGGCATTCATGCTTAATCTATAACGACTGTTATTAACAATAGTAATCAAATGGATAGAAACGTTATAGATAATATATATGATTCTGATTTAAATAATGAACTAGAAGTTAATACTATGAAAGATATTATTAATAGTATTGGTTTTAAGTCTGAAGAAGATAAATTAATGTGTGAAGTTATTATTACTAATCTTGAAAAATATGCTGCTGAAAATATTAAACAATCTAAGACTGTTAATATTCCATATATAGGTTGTATTCGTAAAAGTCCTTTAAGAGAAGCTATTATTAGTCGTAGATTTGATTTTAAAAAAGCTCGTTTAAGTATGAGTAGAGAAGAATATAAAGATTATGTTAGACAATCTATTGATAAACTTAAAAAAGAAGAACGTCGAAAAAATGATTTAAAACGTGAACTTTATAAGATTCAAAAAATCAATCATAAACAATATAATAAATTGTATGAAAGTGTTGGTAAAGCATATGCTGATTTTTATATTTTTGCCATATATTGTTTAACTCCTGTTGAGCATAATGAAGAGTTTGAAGAATTATATAGAGAACTTAGTAACAACGAATGATAAAATAATTCATATATGGTAAATGGTTTAATTATAGATAAATTATTAACTGTTGATGATACTGGTATGCCTAAAGCTCCTACTCTTCGTCAATTACAAGATAAAGATGTTTTATTACTATGGCAAAGAGATACTTCAAAAGATAAACATAAATATATAGCAGAAGTAGGTGTTATATATTATCTTGGAGATCCTAAATCTCCTGCTAAACAACAAGGACTTAGTTATGAAGAAAGTCTTAAAATGGCAATAGAAAATTATGATTTGCCTAAAGATTATAAACCTGATTCTCTTGTTAAGAAACTTATTGATAAATATTATGTTCGTAATATTACAGAAGCTGGAGTTGCTTTAGAAGCATTACAAAAATCTGTTCATTTAGTTTCTATAGCTGCTGTTAAAATAAACGAACAATTAAATAAAAAACTTAGTGGAGTTATAACAGATGAAGATATTACTCCTATTCTAACTTTGATGGATTCTGTTAGTAAACGTATTGCAGAAATTCCATCTTTAACTAAAGCTCTCGGCACAGCTTATGATAATCTTCGTAACGAAGAAGAAGAACAATTTGCTCGTGGAGGACGACAAATTCTTAGTAGTATGGACGCAGATGAAAATAATTTTTAATATAATATGAAAATACCTGATAATATAACTATTGGCGGTCAAGTTATTGAAGTTAAACTTATTGATCATTTAGATAATGGTTATCTTGGACAAATATCATTAGGAGAAAGCGAAATCGTTATTGCTCAAAATTTTAATGGTCGTAAACAACATCAAGAAAGTATTAATTCTACTTTTATACATGAAGTTATACATGGAATTTTAGATACTATGGGAGAAACTGAGCTTAGCAGTAATGAAAAATTTGTTAATACTTTTGCTGGATATTTGTATCAAGTTATTAAACAAATAAAAGATTAATAACCTAATTTAAATTATTTTATTATGTATAAAGTTAGACCTATTTATGACGATATTAGATTATTTTTTGATGAGCCTTCTCATAAATATACTGATAATCTTGGTAATGAGTATGTTTCAACTACTACTCTACTTCATAATTATAAGCCAAAATTTGATAAAGAATATTGGCTTAATAAAAAAGCTAAAGAACTTCATATTAGCAAAGAAAGACTCGCTAAACAATGGCAAGAAATAACCGATGAGGCTTGTAAACGTGGTACTAAAACTCATAATGGTCTGGAAGATAGCATTAAAGATACGTCTATGTTTTATAAAGCTGTACAACATATTAAACGTAATGATAATAGTATGACTACTGTTGCAGATATTGAAACTATAGACCAATATGTCAAACCTATTATTCTTGATGACTTTATACAAAAGACTGAAAATAAATATCCTAAAATTTATGAAATATTTGATTATTATATAACTAATGGATATAAAATATATTCTGAAATTGGTAGTTTTATACCAGATTTATTAATTAGTGGAACTATTGACATTCTTATTCTTCGTGAAGATAAATTTATTATAGGAGATTGGAAAACTAATCGTGGGGGTCTTAAATTTGAAAGTGGTTATTATAAAAAAGATAAAAGACAAAATCCTCATCAAACAACTGATGTTTGGGTTTCTACTAATAATAAACTTTTGCCTCCAGTCGCTCATTTAGCTGATTGTAACGGAGCTATATATAATTTACAACTTTCCATGTATGCTTTTATGGTAGAATATGTTTTAGGACTTCCTTGTGCCGGTTTATGGCTTTGTCATATTGATTCAGATTTTGTTCTTAATGAATATGGAATGCCTAAACGTTTCCCAGATGGTCTTTATCATCTTAAAAAGAATCCTAAAGAAATTGTTACTGTACATAAAATGAAATATTTAAGAAATGAAATAATTAATATTCTTGAAGATAGACGTAAAAATATTGCAGCTTCAAGAACTATATCTAAAACTTTATTTTGATAATATTATGAAAAATATAATATTTGTTATTATTGCTATTTTTGCAATTTCTGCTTGTAATCAATTCCCCGTAGAGAAGGAAGTGATATATGTGCCTGTTAAAGATACTATATCTGATAATTCTAACGTTATTAGAATTGTTAATCTTGAACGAGAACTTCAATTAACAAGAGATAGTCTTAATAGTGTTAGAGATTCGATTGGAGAAGATTTATTTGTAGCAAGATATAAACTTGCTCGAATTAAATATTACAACAATATTGCCGCTAAAGGCAATAATATTAAATTTTTAAGAGGTTGGATTAATCGTGTTTTAAATGAATAATATGAAAGTAATTATTTCTGATGATAGAAAATCTTACAGAGTAATTGTTACTCAAGAAGAAGTTCCTGAAGATATACCATGTTATCTTTTATGTTATAAAGTACAAATTCGAGTATGGTTCTTTTGGATAACAATTAAAGAGTTTAAAGAAGGAGTTTATGACGATGATAGTGAATTTTGTAAAGCAGAAGCTATTGAACTTTATAATAAAATAATTAATCCTTATGGCTAATTTTAATGAAGAATTTAAGAAAGTAATATTGGTTGAAGGAGGATATGTTAATGATCCTGACGATACTGGTGGAGAAACTTATCTTGGTATAAGTAGACGTTATAATCCAAATTCTAAAATATGGAATATTATTGATAATGTTAAAAAACAATATGGTATTAAAGGAATTAATAATAGATTAAAAAATAATCAAGAAGTTATTAATGAAGCTAAACGAATTTATAAAACTAATTATTGGGATATACTTGAACTTGATGATATCCCAAGTCAAAAAATAGCTCATGAATTATTTGATACAGCTGTTAATTGTGGAGTAATTACTTCTATTAATCTTGCTCAACAAGTTTGTAATATGACTGTTACTGGTAAATTTACTTCAGAACTTAAATATAATTTAATGCAATATGGAAAAGTTTAATAAAATATTGTTATTATTAATTATTAATTTAATAGTTTTTTCTGTTGGCTATACTATTGGGCATAGAAAAGCTAAAAATAATATTAACGATAACATTATTATACAAGATACTACATATAATCATATAATTTTAGATAGTATAAAATATCGTTTGATTGAAAAAGATAGTATTATATATAATATAAAAGAAGATTTAAAAGATGATATACAAGAAGCTATTAATGCTAACGATAGTAATGTTGTTAAACAGTTTTATGAGCTTGTTAGCGAGTGATAAATATGATACTCCTCTACGGGGGATTGAATGGAAGTCAGACACTGTTAAAATTACTATTCCTATTGAATTACTCCGTAAAGCTAATATTAAAATGATTGAAAGAAAATATTTTAAAAAGATTATTGTAGAACAAGATTCTATAATTACTCTTAAAGATAAATATATTCTTGAACAAGAAAATGTTATTAATGATTTTCAAAAAAGACTTCTTGTAAATGCTCAATTAAATGAAACTATAAAAAAAGATTTAGAAAGAGAAAAAGTTAAATCTAAAATATTTGGTGGAATTGTTGGAGTTGCTGTAGTTGTTACTATAGTGACTATTTTAATAAAATAGTTTATTATGGAAAGTTATCCTTTTTTGAACTATATTAATGAAATTGACAAAGAAAAGAAATATAAAAAGGCTTCAGAATGTGGCTTTTATGATCCTTATGATTATTTTCTTGTTGGCGATAGCGGTGGGTTTTTAATGAATATTGATCCTACTGCTAAATTTATTAATACAGAATTACTTCAAGAAGTAGGAATTTATTTTGATAATAATAGAAAATATACAGCTTATAAAGAAGATTCTATTCCTCATAGACAATTTAGACGTAGAGAACAATATAGACGTAAATATGGTTTTGATGCTCCTTGTCTTAAATTAGCTAATGGGGAAATTAAAAATATTCATATTACTGGCAGTCATTATAATTTTCTTAATTATTGTAGAATTGAACAGCTTGATGAATCTACTGTTGTTAATGGTATAAAGTCAACTGCTAAAAAGAAATATGCAAGACCTTTATTTATTGATAGTCAATGGTGGATTTTTAATATACTTGAATTTGCTGAAAAAAATGGTTTTCATTTATTGATTGATAAAACTCGTCGTGGTGGATTTTCTTATATTATGGCTGCTGATAGCGCTAATGCTGTTAATTGTGAATCTCGTAAAATAGTTATTCATGTTGCTGTTGATAAAAAATATCTTACTCAAACAGGTGGTCTTACGGATTTTGCTGTTAATGATTTAAAGTTTTATGAAGAAAATACTCCTTTTGTTCGTGGAATACTTAGTACTGTTAAGTCTGATTTTCGCTTAGGATATAAACTTCCAAATGGTGTTGAAGCTGATAAATCTTGGAGTTCTGCTCTTATTAGTGTAAGCGCAGCTAATAATCCAGATTGTGCTATTGGTAAAGATGCTATTAAAGTTAAAGTAGAGGAAGTTTCTACAATGGAAAATTTTGATGATTTTATGAATGTTACTGAACCTGCAATGAGAACAGGTGCTTATACTACTGGTATATTATGTGCTTGGGGAACTGCTACTTCTGGTAATACGCAAATGTTTGAACAAAATTTTTATAATGTTAAAGGTTTTAATTTTATGCCTTTTGAAAATGTTTGGGATAAAGATTGTCGTAATGAAACTTGTGGTTTCTTTAAAGCATATTGTTGGGGTTTGCAAGGAGAAATAGACGGTGTTAAAGGTATAGATAAAGACGGTAATAGCAATATTCTTGTTGGTCTTGAAATATCTCGTCGAGAAAGAATTGAAAAGAAAAATAGTGTAAAGAAATATTCTGATTATATTAATTATCTTGGCCAATATGCTAATTTTCCTGCTGAATCGTTTAGTAGTGCTTCTGAAAATATATTTAGTTCAGAAGAATTAACCGCTTGGGAAGATAGACTTAGAATAGATACTGATTTACATTTTTATGTAGATGGTAATCTTGAAATTGACGAAAAAGGTAAAGTAATATTTAAAAGTAATGCTAAATTACATTCTGAAAATAAGAAAACTTACGATTATATAGTTGGTGTTCCAAGAAGAGGACATGAAGATCCTCATGGCTGTATTCGACGTTGGTTTCCTCCAGAATATATTGAAGTTAAAAATCCTATGGGAGGATTTACAAAAGAAATACCTGTCGGTTTATATAGTATCAATTATGACCCTGTAGGCGTTAATAAAAATAAAGATGAGGTTACTTTAAAACATTCTCATAATAGTATTATGGTTTGGGAAAATCCTCATTTTATTAATGGCTTTAAACAAAAACTTGTTTGTACTTATTATGGTCGTCCTGATACTCTTGAAGAAGCCGATAGAATATGTTATCTTTTAGCTAAATATTACAATTGTATTGGGACAACTAATGTCGAAGTAAACCGAGGTGAAACTGTTTCTAATTTTCGTAAATGGAATGCTTTAAAGTATTTATCTTGTGAACCATTAGAAGTTTTTGACCCTACTTTTAAAGGAAAAATTAATACTACTTATGGTTATAACATTTCTGGTGAACAACATAAGTTGGATTGTATTCGTCTTACTAAAGAATTTCTTTATGAAGAAATTGGTAAAGATGAATTTGGAAATACTTTAAGAAATTTTCATAGAATATATGATTATCAAACTATTCTTGAATTAAAGAAATGGAGTGTTAAAGGTAATTATGACCGTGTTTCTTCTATGCTTCTTAGAGGAATTGAATGGAAAGCTATGAATCTTAAAGCGCAAGATGAACTTAGTAATCGAAAGCGACTTAATAGTGAAAATATTGATGATTATGATAGTAATATATTATCAAGACCGTGGTTTTAATTAATAATATAATTATATGAGAAGTAATGTACAAGAATTTGATTTTCCTTTACAACGTATCCCAAGTGATAAAAAAGACGCTGCTTGGGCAGCTAATTGTTGTGATTGGATTATAGCTCAAGGTATTGCTAATAGAGGCGATAATTCAGAAATAGAAATAAAATATGCTATTCTTAACGGTAATATTCCTGATGAATTTTATAAAAAGATATTAAATCCTTATAATGCTACTCAAGAGAAATTTAAACGTTTTCCTGCTACTATGCGTAATTATGATTTAATGAAAGGTATTATAAGAAGATATGTTAGTGAATATATTAAAAATCCTCATAATTTTATTGTTGGAGCTAATAATCCAGAAGTAATGCTTGCACGTAATCGTAAACTTAGGCAAGAATTATCTTTACTTGTTCAACAACGTATTGCTGCTCGTATTCAGCAAAGTTATCAAGAATGGGTTAATGGAGGTAATGATCCTCAACAATTTAATCCTCAAGATTCTATTGATGTTGAAGCTTTTACAAAAGAATTTAATGAGAATTATGTAGATGATATATCTGCACAAGGTCAAGAGATTCTTAATGTAATTCGAGATATTACAGATGATGAAATATTTTATGCAAAAGCATATTTTGATTTTGTAAGTTTTGGTGAGTGTTATACTTATGCTGATGTTGTTGGTACAAAATTAGTTAAACGAAATGTTTCTCCGAGAGACGCTTATCCTATTAATACAGATAGTCCTTTTAGAGAAAACGATGACATGTTTGCTTGTAGACGTAAAATGTCTTATCAACAAATTATTGATGAATTTGATGATTATCTTGACGATAAACAACGAGATTTTCTTAATACTTATTATGCTAAACATTCTCCAGCTAATACTAAAGATTTAGTTTTTTCAACTTATGAAAGTTATTTTCCAGATGTTTGTCAAAAATATAGTATAGCTGATAGAGAACTATTTAGACGTTCTCCTAATATGCAAAGAGATTATAATATGGATTTGTATGACGTTTGGCATGTAGTTTGGAGAGGTGAAGTAAGAAGAGCTATTGTAACGTTTGTTAATGAAGCTGGTTTAATAGATAGTAGAGTTGAGAATGATGATTATGTACTTAATGTCTCTACGGGGGATATTTCATTAGAATATGTGTATGAACCACAAGTTTATGAAAGTGTTCGTATTGGTGGAAGACATGATGCTATTTATCCTTATGGAGCAAGAGCTATAGCTTATAATCGTAATGGAAAATTACCTTATAATGGTATTAATGAAGTTCTTCCGGGTTTTGGAAAGTTTAGTATTGTAGATATAGTTACTCCTTTTCAAGTATTTTATAACATTGTAGCTTATCATAGAGAAATGGTTATTGCTAAAAATAAACTTAATATTCTTATGATAGCTAAATCTTTATTAGGTAAATATCCTGAAGAAACTATTTATCGAATGCTTGCTGATGGTATTTTGTATATTGATGATGAAAATGATCAAGGTATGCTTAGAGCACAACAAGTTCGTATGCTTACTGCTTCTTTTGGAGATTATATTACTCAATTAAGTTCTTTACTTAACGAAATTCAACAAACTGCTAATATGCAAGTTGATATGACTCCTCAACGTTATGGTGAAATTGGTAATTATGCTGGAAAAGCGTCTACTGAAGAAGCTATTATTAGAGGTAGTATGGGTAGTGTTATTATAGAATTTATGATGGATAATCTTCGTAGTTATGATTATAATCGAGATATGGATTATTCTAAACTTGCATGGATTGATGGTCTCGATACTGCATATAGAGATTCAGCAGATGGTAAATTAAAGTATATTAGCCTTAATGTAGATAAGCATATATATGCTGATTATGTTATTAAAGCTAAAAATTCTACTAAAGAACAAGAAAAACTTAATCAGCTTAAACAATTTGCATTTAATGCTTCTCAAAATGGAGATAGTATGATGGCGATTGCTGCTATTACTGGAGATAATGTTGCTGCTATTAGTAAACTTATTAAGAAGTTTCAAGAAGAAAAAGACGCTCATGAACAACAACTTAAACAAATGGAACAACAAACTGAACAAATGCGTCAAGAATTTGAACTTAGAAAGATTGCAGCTAAAGGAGAAGAAGATAGAAAAACTAAACAACTTGAAGGTTATATTGATCAACAAATTGAACTTATTCGTGCTGATTCTAATATGATTAGTTATAATGCTGAAGTTAGTGATGCTAACAAAGAAGCTGGTATTGATAGACTTAATGAAGCTCGTTCAAGAGTTGAACAAGACAAAGTAGCTTTAGATAGACAAAAAACTTTGTTAGATATGGTCAATAAAGAACGAGATAGACAAGTTAAAATGCACGATATTGATACTAAATATAAGATTGCTAAAGAGAATAAAAATAGATATGATTTTAAAGGTAAATCTAAGAATAAAAAGTAAGTTATTGATATAGTTAGTTATGTTGTTGCCCTATTTTGATATATCAAAAACGATATATTGGAATAGGGCAAATTATATTCATAAATAGCTGTTTTTAGCTATAATTTAGGCTTTCTTTTTCAATGTTACCGAATGTTCAATGTAAATAAAAATCAAGCTAAAAATAGCTTCAAAAATAGCTTATATAACATAGGCAGTATAGGTAATATTGTAGTTACTGACGATTATACTGTTCTTGTTTTTGAAATAAATAGTGTTTATGGTATAGTTTGTGCTTATATTCGTGATAGTAAACTATAACAAAATAATAACTATTATGGATTTTAGTTTTGGTGATAGCCAAGCGCAAACCGGTAATAATAACGGTGCTGGCGATGTGAATAACACAAGAAATGATGTTACTAATATTACTAATCAAACTGTAGCTCCAGATGACGATACTACTAATCTTGATGATGTTAATAATGGAGATAATGGTAACAATAATAATGACAAAGGAAATAATAATGATGATGACAAAGGTAATGACAAAGGAAATGATGGTGGTGACAATAAAAATACCAACAATGATGATTCCGAATTATCACAAGGAGATGTTGTAGAAATTGGAAATAATTCTTATACTGTAGACGATAAAGGTAATCTTGTAGATACTTCCGGAAATATATTTAAAGAAGCTAAAGATGTTAAGTCTTTTCTTGAAGGACTTGATAAACTTGATGATGATACTGAAGAATTAAATATTCAAAGTATTCAAAATGCTATAGGAATTACTGTTACAGATGAAAATGATAAACCTGTTGAATTTGAAAATACAGTAGATGGAATTAAATCTTATATGAATGCAGTCATAGAAGCTGCTAAAGAAGAGCATTACGAAACTGCTATCAACACATTATATCAACGTTATCCTATTTTAAACGATGTACTAAATTATTATATTGCTAATGGTAATTCTCTTGAAGGATTTGGAAAAGTTCCTGATAGAAGCGGAATTACAATTGATGATACTAATGAAGCACAACAAGAATATATTATTAGAACTGCTTGGAGTGAACAAGGAAGAAAAGGTAATGTAGATAACTATATTGCGTATCTTAAATCTAACGGTACTTTAGCCGCTATTGCAAAAGAAGAGCTTGAAGGTTTACAAGAATCTGATAGAGCTTATAAAGAAGAAATGGAAAAACGAGCTAAAGAAGTTGAAGATAAACGGATTGCTGATACTGAAAAATATTGGAACGGTGTACATGATGTAATTAAGAATCGTAATATTGCTGGTTATCAAATTCCAGAAAATATTATTATTAGTCGTAATGGTGAGAAAATATCTGCTTCTCCAGAAGACTTTTTTAATTATATTTATAGAGTTGACGAAAATGGACAATCTGCTTATGTAAAAGATTTGTTACAAGAAACTCCTGAAAGTCGTAGAGATGATGAAATTCTTCGTGCTTATCTTAAATTTGTTGGTGGAAATTATTCTAATCTTGTAGATATGGCTATTAATAAAGCTACTGTAAATAAACTTCGTTTTAAAGCTAAAGAAAAGTCTACTTCTTATAGAGTAACTAAACCTACTAATAATAATCAAAAGAAAGATATTAATTTTAGTTATTAATAGTATTTTAAAAAGAATTTAGTTATGTTTTACAAAATGCGTGTACTTTCACAGGGAAAGTATGATGATAGAGGATATTCTAATGAAGATAGTATCTCTTATCTTCAGCTACAAAAACCTGCTGAAATAAATGGATTTATTACTTATAACTACGGTATGGACGATGACCGTTTTCCTTTGACATTTATGACAGAAGGTCAAGGGCAAGCAGGTACTGTTGATGTTCATACTGTTCAATGGGTTTGGAATACTATGGGTCGTATGAAGTTTACTGATTTCATTACTCATTGCGATATTCCTGCTGGTGGAAAAGCTGGTCTTGGTGGTGCTGAAATTGAAATTCATACCAGTACTCATTGGTTTATTGAACAATATGGTTTGATTGGACCTGATGGTCGTACTCAAGTTCGTATTCAGAAAGATCTTGGCGAGTCTCCTTATGGATATGCTTATCTTATTAAATTGACTAATCCTGATCCCAATGCTTATATTTCTGATGAATTGCTTGCTGTAGGTAAATATTGGAGTTTGGCTGCTCCTACTGTTTCTGAATCATATTCTAAAGGTAATAGAAGTAATTCTATGGGACCGGGTAAAATGACTTCTCAACTTGAGTTCCATCGTTATTCTAAAGAAATTGCTGGTAATCTTGCAAATACTGTTACCGAATATGAATTTAAAGACAATAATGGAACAACTAATCGTCTTTGGATTAATGAAGAGATGCGACAATTCCATATTCATATGCGTGTTATGAATGAAGAACGTCTTTGGCTTGCTGAATATAACCGTAATATGAATGGAGAGATTGCTCTTAAAGATCGTGATAATGGTAAACCTATTCCTCATACTTCTGGTATGCTTGAGATTTGTCGTGAATCTAATTACGATACTTATGGAGAGTTTTTGACTCTTAATAAGATTAAGCGTATAGTTGGTGATGTACTCGATAGAGATACCGATAGTGGAACAATGGATATTGTTCTTATGGGCGGTAAAGGTTTTATTGAAGATTTTGATGATGCCATGAAAATGGACGCTAAACAGAATGGTTTCTTGACTCCTCTCGGAGATAAAGAAATTGGTACTATGAGTGGTGGTCTTGAATATGGCGCATATTTCCGTAAATATAAAACTGTTGAAGGTCATACTATTACAGTTAAACATTGTTCTTTCTTTGATAAAGGAACTATTGCAGAAGCTGCTAAACAGAATGGTGAAATTCATCCTCGTACAGGTCTTCCTATTACTTCTCACCAAGCATGTTTTATTGATTTTAGTTCTTATGATGGAGAACGTAATGTTCGCATTGTTCGTCGTAAAGGACAAATCTATAAAGCTAAAGTGTTTAAAGGTATGAGTGATATTCCTGCTTCTTGGGGAGTTCCTGATAGTAATTATATTTCTACTGAAGTAGACATGAGTAGATATGAAATTATGTCTTCTCTTGGTCTTCAAGTTAATAATTCTACCAAGATGTTCCTTATTAAGTGTGAACTGTAATTTTAACTTATAAATTTAATTCATATGCAAAATAGTTCTGACAGTGGTATGACATTTGGATTTAATAAACCAAATACCGAAATAAATAAACAGACAATTGAAGATTCTGTTCAATCCCCCGTAGAGGTAGTTAATACTATTCAACAACCTACTACTTCTAAGATTGATATAGAAAAAGGTGCTGACAGAGAAGATTTAAGTGAAAATCAACCTTATACTGATGTTCGTTCTATAACGATTATGCTTGTTAAAAATACTTCGCTATATCGTAAAGTAAATGATAAAGTACTTCCTAAACGTATTGATTATATTGGAAGTTGTTTTAATTCGTCTAAGGTTATTTCAGCTAATCAAGAAGAAGTCAACGCATATTTTCCAAATCTTGTTGGTCTTTCTCCTAATGATCCTTCTTTTATGTTAAGAGTAAAACAATATCTTAATAATATTCGTATTCCTGTTGATGAATTAGGAAAAACGTTTGATATTAGTTTTTATTATTATCATAAAAAAGATTATTATAAATTTAAAGCTAAAGAAGAGGCTATTGAAGAGACTTATCAAAAAGCTCCACGTAGAGGAGATGTTGAAATTAAAGCAGCTATTAAAGCTAAAGTTAATGCTCTTAATCTTCTTGAATCTCAAAAACATAAAGTTGGTTATCCTATTAATGTAGAAGATTATCTTATGTATAGACACTGTTTGTTGTATCATAGTGTAGCAAAAGATATATCTATTATTAATTCTGATACTTCTATACGTTTTTATTTTAAAGATGATAAGAAAGAAGCTGATAAACTTCGCAAATATAGACTTGAAGTTAATAAAGCAAAATCTAATTATGTTGCTTGTATAGCCGATAGTGTTTTATTTGAAGCTGTTTATATTCAATATTGTGTTCTTAATTCTTTACCTGTTCTTATTTATTTGAATAGACCGCAACTTGATAAGGAAATTGATTTGGATAAATTTAGTTCTAATGAACCTGTTAAATTCAACAAAATAGTATATAATAAGGATATTAAACTTATGGCTGTTATTGAAAAACTTATTGCTCGTGGAGAGTTAGTTCGTTCTCAATATAGTCAAAATATTACTACTACTGATGGAGAATTAATAGGTGCTAATACTGGAGAAGCTATTGCTTGGTTTAAAGATCCAAAAAATGCTTCTATGGTAGCTGCTTATAATCATAAATTAAATCTTATTTGATATGACTATACAGGAAATGCACAATAAGTTTAGAACGTTTGGACAAGTAATGGGTTTACAACTTGTTAGAGGTATTCTTCCAGAGTCTATAGACGTATATCTGAATGCAGCAATTAATGAAACTGTTAGAAATATAATTAGTAAAAATGTTGCTAATTCAGTTCAAGTTGGAATATTACCACAAGCTGCTTCTATTACTCCAATTAATGCTTTGAGAACTCTTTATAGAGTTGATCATACTAATATTACAGAAAGTGATTATTTTAATAATAATCCTTTTGAACTTATTGTTGATTTCCATAATGTTTTATTATATACTGATTTTTATATTGATTACAAAGATGGCAAAAAAGATGTACATTGTAGACTAATAGAACCTGATAGACTTTCTGATGCTTTAACTGATTATTGTACTCGACCTACAATTAACGAACCTATTGTAACAATGTTTACAGAAGTAGCTAAAAATTATCTTACTGTAATCAAAGTTATGACAGGTCAGACTGAGAGTGATGACAAAAAGGTTATTGATGGAATAAAGATTTGCTATATTGACAATCCTAAGATTGTTAAATATAATGTTGAAGGTAAAAATGAAGGTGTTGATTGTGATTTACCAGAATATCTTCATGAGGAAATAGTTCAGTTGGCTGTTAAAAAGTATATTGTTTCTATTAGTCCAACGATGTCTCAACAAAAAAATTAAACGATTTTCTTAATTTATTAAAATAGTTATAGAGTTATGCGACAATTTCTTTTAGGTAAAAACGTTGCTTATCCTACTACTGCTTTGAGCAATAATGATGTAGTTGATGGGGCAATTGGTTTTTATTTTAGAAAATCCGATAAGACTATTTCTCCTACTGCTACTGGTACAGAGATTACTAAAGATTGCATGTTGATTGTTAATCGTCCTGTTAATAAAGGAGGTCATGTTGTAATTCCTATTCATAAAAATAAATTTTCTTATGTAAAAGGAGTTTATCAAGCTGGTAAAGTATTTAAACAAGTATTTACTATTCCTGCTCCTACTACGATTGGTGAATATTCAATTATTGTTGCTCTAAAGGGTGTCGGATTTAATCAACGTAATAAATGGACTGCTTCTGTTTATATTAAAGATGTAAATAAGACTGCTAATGAGCTTGCAGAGGCTTTGGCTAAAGCTATTAATAATAATACTGTTGGCTCTAAAGTTGTAGCTACTGTTTCTGACGCAACATTGACTATTGATGGGCAAGTTGTAGGCATGGATTATGAAGTAATTCCTGCTGATTTACTCACTGGTCTTGTTGCTACTTCTACTCAGAAAGGAGAAGCTGCTTACGGAGATGCTCAATATGTTATTGATTTAGCAAATAAAGCTGCTGCTGATGCTGGATTTGAATATACATATCAAGAAGCTGGAGAATTAATGAGACCTCATTATCCTCTTAATCCTCTTGAAGTTTCAGAAGCTGCTGATAAAGGATTTACTATTTTTACTCTGTCTTTTGCTGAACCTCGAGATGTTAAGACAAGAGATGAAGTTGTTAATCAAATTGTACAAGTTGTATTTCCAACTGGTGCTACACAAATTACTGCTTTTGAAACTGTTTGTAAAGCACTTGCAGGTTAAACTTTTAAAATAAAAACTATCGTTATTGCTATTAAATAGCTTAACGATAGTTTTTTTATAAAGTATGGGAGAATTGTTAGAAAGTTTACGTCTAGGAATAACTCCTGGTGTTATTGTTCTTATTTATCTTATTATAATTAAGGTAATTGATACTAAAAAGGAATCTAATGCCGTTAAAATTAATAAAGAAGTTACTGAATGTTTTCGTAAATTAAATTCGTTTTTAGATTATATCACTAAAGATATTCTTAACGATGCTGAAGAAAAACGAGATTATGCTATTAAAAATTCTTTTAAAACATTCGCTAATTCTGTTATTCGTCACGCTACTTCTGTTGTTGTAATTAATAATATAGATAATAATAAAGAAAATATTATTGAAAATGTTCATTATATTGTAGAATCTAATTATTATAGGCTATATAATTTAATGTTTTTATATAAAATATGCAGTTATATAAAACCTGAATGGAAAACAGAAATAAGCGAAGATGTTGTTGAAATTATATATAATGATGAATTTTCTAAAGAAGAAAAATTATATAATATAAATAATAATATATCTCCTTCGGAGAATTCTTCTGAAAATCCTGCCGGAACGCCTCACGGCGAT
>ENA-ORSI01001638-ORSI01001638.1-human-gut-metagenome-genome-assembly--contig:-NODE-1638-length-18525-cov-16.706497_pt1 | contig 18525 bp, 14 predicted proteins | sample MGYA00242187_ERZ509154 | MGnify/ENA primary metagenome ERZ509154 (study PRJEB26280, sample SAMEA2338627) | human gut metagenome | biome: human gut; feature: human-associated habitat; material: faeces...
CGGACGGAGAAGGTCACGCCGAACCAACGCTTCTGGTACCGTTCGGGTGACGACTTGAATAAGATTCCCTCCTACGACATCATAGGCGTGGTAGATGACTTCCGCACCGGCCATTTGTCGGGCGGAAACCAGCCGATTGTCTTCATTTATCAGAACAGCTGGCGAGACTTCACGTTCCTCTCCATCGCCCCCGGCAAGCGGAAGGAAGCCATCTCTTTCCTCAGCGACCTCTACCAGGAGGCTGTGGGCCGGGGCGACTTTGAGTATTCGTTCGTCACGGACGAGATAGCCCGCCTGCACGAGGAAGACCGGAAGGTGACGCGCATCGTCATCACCTTTGCTCTGATAGCCATCGTCATCGCCTGCCTGGGGCTGTTCGGGCTGTCGCTCTACGACATCCGCCAGCGCTACCGCGAGATAGCCCTTCGCAAGGTGCACGGCGCACAAGTGGCCGACATCTGCCGCCTGTTGCTGCGCAAGTACTTTGTTCTGCTGGGAGCTGCCTTCGTGACGGGAGCCGTCATTGCTTACGTCGGCATCCACCGCTATATGGAGGACTTCCCTCATCACGCTCCGCTCTCGCTGTGGATTTTCCTTGTGGCGGGTGTGATAGTAGCCATCATCGCCCTGTTCACCGTGCTGTGGCAGATACGCCGTGCGTCGCAGGTGAATCCGGCGGAGGTGATGAAGAGGGAGTAGGGGGCCTCACCCCCGGCCCCTCTCCCAAGGAGAGGGGGGATGAATATATATAAGGAATAAGAGGGAGTTATCCGATTACTGAATAAAAAGAAAGACTGATTATAAAATTAACTGTATATTTAACCCGTCTTTTCCCATCAAGCGGAAAAGGCATTAAAACTGAAAGATTATGATTAAGACTGTAAACTTGCAGAAGATCTTCCGTACGGAAGAAGTACAGACATTGGCTTTGAACAATGTGAATATCGAAGTGAACGAAGGTGAATTTGTAGCTATCATGGGACCGTCGGGTTGCGGTAAGTCCACACTGCTCAACATACTTGGGTTGCTGGACAATCCTACATCGGGCGAATACTACCTGAATGGAACGGAAGTATCGAAATATACCGAGGCGCAGCGCACCAGCTTGCGCAAGGGTGTCATCGGTTTTGTCTTCCAAAGCTTCAACCTGATTGACGAACTGAATGTGTATGAGAACATTGAGTTGCCGCTGCTCTATATGGGCGTACCTGCCAGCGAACGCAAACGTCGTATTGAGCAGGCAATGGAGCGTATGGCCATCAGTCACCGCTCCAAACACTTTCCGCAGCAGCTTTCCGGCGGTCAGCAGCAGCGTGTAGCCATTGCTCGTGCCGTGGTGGCCAACCCGAAGCTGATTCTGGCCGACGAGCCTACCGGTAACCTTGACTCGAAGAACGGTAAGGAAGTGATGGACTTGCTGAAGGAACTGAACAAGGAAGGCACGACCATCGTCATGGTGACGCACTCGCAGCACGATGCCGGCTTTGCCGACCGCATCATCAATCTGTTCGACGGACAGGTAGTGGCCGAGGCAAACCTGTAAGACTAGTTGAGATATAAAAAGAATAGAGGGCACATCCACTGGCGGATGTGCCCTCTTATTAAAAATAGGAATGTCTATTTGTCAGTGTTTACTTGATAATATCCAGTTGTTTGAAGCATTTCGTCAGCTTGTCAACTGCATAGTCGACCTGCTCTTTGGTGTGGGTAGCCATCAGGGCTACACGTACCAACGTATCTTGCGGAGCACATGCAGGCGGTATCACCGGATTGATGAAGATGCCTTCGTCGAATGCCAGTTTGGTCACCATGAACGTCTTGTCGGTATCGCGTACGTACAAGGGGATGATAGGTGACTCTGTATCGCCGATTTCGAATCCTGCATCGCGGAATTTCTTCAGAGCATAGTTGGTGATATCCCACAGGCGTTGGATACGTTCTGGTTCCGACTTGATGATGTGAAGTGCCTCGCGTGCGGCAGCCGTAGCGGCAGGAGTGCTGCTGGCTTGGAATATGTACGAACGCGCATTGTGGCGCAGCCAGTTGATAACCGCTTTGTCTCCGGCAATGAATCCGCCGATAGAAGCCAGCGATTTGCTGAATGTACCCATAATCAGGTCCACGTCGTCGGTCACACCGAAGTGGTCGCAGACGCCTCGTCCCTGACGGCCGAATACGCCCAGTCCGTGAGCTTCGTCTACATAAATGCTGGCGTTATATTTCTTTTTCAGACGTACGATTTCGGGCAGGTTTGCCAAATCGCCTTCCATGGAGAATACACCGTCTACTACAATCAGTTTTACAGCATCCGGTTCACACTTCTGGAGTTCCTTTTCCAGGTCTTCCATGTCGTTGTGCTTGTACTTCAGCTGAGTGGCAAACGACAGGCGTCGTCCGTCGACGATTGAGGCATGGTCGCGGTCATCACAGATGATGTAATCGCCACGTCCTACTACTGCCGGAATGATACCTTCGTTTACGGTAAAACCAGTCGAGAAGCAAAGTGCTTCGTCTTTGCCTACAAATTCGGCCAGTTCCTTTTCAAGCTCCACATGGATGTCAAGAGTTCCGTTGAGGAAACGTGAACCGGCACATCCGGTACCATATTTGTCTGTGGCCGCTTTGGAAGCGTCGATGATGCGTTGGTCGTAAGTCAGCCCCATGTAGGCATTCGAACCAAACATCAGAACCTTTTTACCATCCATTTCCACCTCTGTGTCCTGGTGGCTGTTTATCGTGCGAAAGTAAGGGTATACCCCTTGAGCCATGTATTGTTGTGGCAGGTCATATTTCGCAAATTTGTCTTGTAGTAAACCCATGAATATAATAAAATATTTAACTCTTAAAAATAAGTCTTTTCAAAACAGGGGGCAAAGATAGCAAAATATGTCGGTTTTTGTCCTGTTTATCTGAAAAAAACAGTCTTCGGGCGTTTTAAAACATTTACTATTGCAGAAAATTAAAGGATTTATATTACTTTTGCCTAAATAGAGAATGACAGCATAGAAGAATTTTGCATGAGTGACGGAATGAAAAAAATAGCATTTGTCGTCAATCCTATATCGGGGACACAAGGCAAGGAACTGATATTGAAATGGGTTGACGAGAAACTGGATAGAGAGAGGTATACGGCAGAAATACTTTATACCCAACGTGCGGGACATGCTGTGGAAATAGCGGCGGAGAAAGCACGCGAAGGAGTGTATGCCGTAGTAGCCATTGGAGGAGACGGAACCATTAACGAAATAGCCCGGTCGCTGGTTCATACAGAGACGGCGCTGGGCATTATTCCTTGTGGGTCGGGCAATGGGCTGGCACGTCATTTGCAGATTCCTATGGAGCCTAAGAAGGCCATTGATATTATAAATGAAGGGGTAACGGAAATCATTGATTATGGAAAAATCAACGAAATACCTTTCTTTTGCACCTGTGGCGTGGGCTTTGATGCGTTTGTCAGCCTGAAGTTTTCGCAAGCGGGCAAGCGGGGGCCGCTCATGTATCTGGAGAAGACACTGATGGAGAGCCTGAAATACCGGCCGGAACGTTACGAGGTAGAGATGGATGGAAACACCACCCGCTATAAAGCTTTCCTGATAGCGTGCGGCAACGCGTCGCAGTATGGAAACAATGCCTACATTACTCCGCAGGCTACGTTGGACGACGGCTTGCTGGACGTGACTATTCTCGAACCGTTCACCGTGCTCGATGTGCCGGCATTGGCCTTCCAGCTTTTCAATAAAACCATCGACCAGAACAGCCGCATCAAGACTTTCCGGTGCCAGTCGCTGCGTATTCACCGTACGAAGCCGGGAGTGGCCCATTACGACGGCGATCCGGTGATGATGAACGAGACACTGGATGTGCGAATCGTACAGAAAGGACTGAAAGTGATCGTGCCCCGTAATGCGGGAAAAGATACATCGAACGTTCTGGCCCGTGCCCAGTATTACATTAACGGACTGAAGCAGCTCAACGAAGCGATTGTAGAAGACATTGCCACTAAAAACAAGGCGATGCTGGACCGTGGAAAGGAACAGATCAGGAAATTGAAAAAGATGAATGAGCAGTAGCTCCTTAAAAAACTGTTCCGGTTTGCTTTACATTAGAATAGTTTTCGCTATTTTTGCACGAATTTTTGGATGTGCTGAAAAGGCAGATCTTAAATTGGAAAATCTGATTTTTAAAATCTTTATATATTATGTATAGATCACATACCTGCGGAGAGCTCCGTATCTCCGATGTCAATAAGCAGGTCACGCTGGCTGGTTGGGTGCAGCGCAGCCGTAAGATGGGTGGAATGACATTCATCGATCTCCGCGACCGTTACGGAATCACCCAATTAGTATTCAACGAGGAAGTGAATGCCGAACTTTGCGAGCAGGCCAATCACCTGGGACGCGAATATGTCATTCAGGTTACCGGTACGGTGAACGAACGTTTCAGCAAGAACGCCAACATTCCTACAGGCGACATCGAAATCATTGTATCCGAGCTGAACGTACTGAACGCTGCCCTGACTCCTCCCTTCACCATCGAAGACAATACCGACGGAGGCGACGACATCCGTATGAAATACCGTTATCTGGACTTGCGCCGTACGGCAGTCCGCAAGAATCTGGAGCTGCGTCACAAGATGACCATCGAAGTACGCAAGTACCTCGACAGCAAAGGCTTTATCGAAGTAGAGACTCCGTTGCTTATCGGTTCTACTCCCGAAGGTGCTCGCGACTTTGTAGTGCCTTCGCGTATGAATCCCGGTCAGTTCTATGCCTTGCCGCAAAGCCCGCAGACATTGAAGCAGCTGCTGATGGTATCGGGTTTCGACCGTTACTTTCAGATTGCGAAGTGCTTCCGCGATGAAGACTTGCGTGCCGACCGTCAGCCGGAGTTTACACAGATTGACTGTGAAATGTCGTTTGTTCAGCAGGACGATGTTATCGAACTGTTCGAAGGCATGGCCAAATATCTGTTCAAGGAACTGCGTGGTGTGGAACTGACTGAACCGTTCCTGCGTATGCCGTGGGCCGATGCCATGAAGTACTATGGTAGCGATAAGCCCGACTTGCGCTTTGGCATGAAGTTCGTCGAACTGATGGACATTATGAAAGGATACGGCTTCTCGGTATTCGACAATGCTGCTTACATCGGCGGTATCTGTGCCGAAGGTGCCGCACACTATACCCGCAAGCAACTCGATGCACTGACCGAGTTTGTAAAGCGTCCGCAAATCGGAGCCAAGGGCATGGTTTATGCCCGCGTAGAAGCAGACGGCAACGTGAAGTCGAGTGTAGACAAGTTCTATTCGCAGGAAGTTCTGCAGCAGATGAAGGAGGCCTTTGGTGCCAAGCCGGGTGACCTGATTCTGATTCTGAGCGGCGACGATGTGATGAAGACCCGTAAGCAGCTGTGCGAACTTCGTCTGGAAATGGGTAACCAGCTGGGCTTGCGCGACAAGAACAAGTTTGCGCTGTTGTGGGTGGTAGACTTCCCGATGTTCGAGTGGAGCGAGGAAGAAGGCCGTCTGATGGCTATGCACCATCCGTTCACTCATCCGAAGGACGAGGATATTCCTTTGCTCGATACTGATCCGGCTGCTGTGCGTGCCGATGCTTACGATATGGTGTGCAACGGTATCGAAGTGGGTGGCGGTTCTATCCGTATTCACGATGCGAAGCTGCAGGCCAAGATGTTCGAGATTCTGGGCTTCACGCCCGAAAAGGCTCAGGAGCAGTTCGGCTTCCTGATGAATGCCTTCAAGTTCGGTGCGCCCCCTCACGGAGGTCTGGCTTACGGTCTGGACCGTTGGGTAAGTATCTTTGCCGGACTCGACAGTATCCGCGACTGCATTGCCTTCCCGAAGAACAATAGCGGACGCGACGTCATGCTCGATGCACCGGGTTACCTCGACCAGAAACAGCTGGACGAACTGAACCTGATAGTAGACGTAAAAGAGTAAAACTACGTTCGGAAAGAATAGTGAAAGAGTCCACACGCATCTTCCGTTTTGCCCTGATCGGTACGCTGAATGCCCTGATTACGGCAGCTACCGTCGGATTTATGATGGGCGTATTGGGCGTTCACTATCTGGCTTCCAACATTACAGCTTATGTTCTTGCCCAGACGCATAATTTCGTCTGGTGCAAGTTCTGGATATTTCCTACAGACAAGAAGAGCAACACCTGGCGGCAGGTGCTGCTCTTTCTTATTGCTTTCGGAATGGCCTATCTGGCACAGTTCCTGTTCATCGTCATATTGGTAGAATGGCTGTCGTGCAACGAATACCTGGCCCAGTTCCTGGGACTGTTTGTTTACGGTGCGGTCAACTTCCTGATGAACAAAAAGGTTACCTTCCCACAAATTTAACTACTTAGGCATTTGCAGTGCAACAGTTATTGCACTCACAGTGCAGTAGGCAGTGCACTCGCAGTGCAGTAGTTATTGCACTCATAGTGCAGTAAGCATTGCACTGTTTTTCCTTAATTACGCCAATCGTATTCCATTATATAATCGTCGAATTGGGGTGGCTCTTCAATGCCGTTTTTCCGGAATATATCGGCAATGGCCTTTTGTATTCGGGGCGAAATGAGCATGTCGCCCGAGCGGCTGTAGTAATAGACCCGGCGGCTGGAGAAGCAATGTTCTACCTGTAGGCGTACCGTCTTAATATGGTGTTGGGTGATGTGGTCGTACAGATGCGTCATTCCTTTGGCGTAACGTTTAGGCTGAGACGAACGGAACTGCTTGCACTGTTCGGTGGCATAGCGGATTTCATCATTATTCGGATTGACGATGCTGATGGACACAGACTGTTTGGGCGATTGGGCCAGTTGTTTGTATGCCAGCGCGCGCAGGCACTGTTCGGCCAATGGACAACTGCCGCCTGCGATGCACACGGTGTAATTACCCGGTATATTCATGTTGCTCATAATAGGGCTATTGTTAAGTTGGTTTTACATAGAATTAGATAATGCTTTCCGGACGGTTAGTCCAGAAAGCGTTTCACAATACCTTCGTAGGCATCGATGCGGCGATCGCGCAGGAAAGGCCACCAGCGGCGTACGTTTTCCGAGCGTTCCAGGTCCACTTCCACAACCAGATTCTCCGGTCGGTCGTTGCTGGCCTGTGCCAGAAGTTCGCCTTGCGGTCCTGCTACGAAACTGTTTCCCCAGAACAGGATGCCGTTGGTCTGTCCCGACGGGTCAGGTTCGTGGCCTACACGGTTAACGGATACTACCGGCAGTCCGTTGGCTACGGCGTGTCCGCGTTGCGAGATGATCCAGGCTCCCAGCTGGCGTGCCTTTTCATCGTCCGTATCAGTGCTTTCCCAGCCGATGGCAGTGGGATAGATCAGGATTTCAGCTCCTCGCAGTGCCATGAGTCGGGCTGCTTCGGGATACCACTGGTCCCAGCATACCAATACGCCTAATTTGCCCAGTGATGTCTGTATCGGCTCGAAGCCCAGATCGCCGGGAGTAAAATAGAACTTCTCATAATAGGCCGGATCGTCGGGGATGTGCATTTTGCGGTACTTGCCGGCGATGCTTCCGTCGCGGTCGAAGACCACGGCTGTGTTGTGATACAGTCCCGGTGCACGCTTTTCGAAGAGTGAAGTGACAAGCACAATGTGATTGGCAGCTGCCAGCTCGGAGTAGAATCCGGTGGAAGGACCGGGAATCGGTTCGGCCAGGTCGAATAGTTGGGTGTTCTCTGTCTGGCAGAAGTACAATGAGTTATGCAGTTCCTGGAGGACAACGAGCTGTGCCCCGTGTGCGGCACAGGCTTCGATGCTGTGTGCCAGGTTCATCAGGTTGGTCCGTAAGTCGGCTGTATTGGCCTGTTGGATGATTCCTACTTTTATTTTTTTCATAATGGATTTTTTGTTGTTGCTGTAGCAAAGATAAATATAATACATGAGATTTTCGCCAAGTATGTCTACTAAATGCAAGAGGGTTCTGCTTATCGTTCTTGAGGCAACATATAATATTCTTAAGTTTCGGATTTAATATTTTTCTGGTAGTTAAGTAGTTAAGAAGTTAAGGAGTTAAGCCAATACCTTTTATGAATGGTTAATGGTAAATGGTTAATAAATTCTGCATTAGCTTTGCTCAAAACCTTTTTTAATATTTACACTAAGGAATAGTCATCATTCATCATTCTTCATTCTTCATTTTCTTGTTAACTTCTAAACCCACCTTAGTAGGCGATAACTCCTTTTAACTTCTTTAACTTCTGAAAATCTCACATTTGCAAAACTTAAATAGTATATTTGTGCATACTAATGTAGTAGTTATGGGACGTAAACTGTTGAACCGTATGAAAGCTATTCTTTAAGAACCGAGTGATTATGGAAAACGAAACAGGTTAAGAAAAACAGAACTCATCCGGGGCATATCAAGGACCGAAATACTTCAGTTATAATGGAAAAATATTAAGCGATTTGAGGAAGGAAAAGGAACAATATTAAAATGAAATATGATAAATATACGAAAACTTGAAGCAGAACTTTGGGAATCGGCTGACCTGTTGAGACAAGGCAGCAAACTGACAAGCAACCAGTATTGCATGCCGGTTTTGGCTTTGCTGTTTCTCCGTTATGCTTATAGCAGATATAAATTGGTGGAAGCAGAGATATTGAAAGACCGTCCATCGCGTGGAGGAAGAGTAATGCCTGTTGAACCAAGTGATTTTGAAGCAAAAAGTGCGCTTTATCTTCCACGCGAGGCTCAGTTTGATTTTCTTGTCAATTTGCCGGACAATATCACTTCTGCCGGTCTGAAAAACAAGGACGGCCAACCTGTGAATTCATTGGGCGAAGCCGTAAACAATGCTATGCAACTGGTGGAAGAGCAAAGCGAACAGCTTACAGGTGTATTACCAAAAACATATGCGATGTTTGCCGATGATTTGCTCCGTGAATTGCTGCGCATTTTCAACAATAAGACCATTGATGAAATAGGAGGTGACATTATAGGCCGAATCTACGAATACTTTCTTTCAAAATTTGCAAAGGCTGTAGCCAGCGACGATGGTGTTTTCTTCACGCCGAAGTCTTTGGTGAAAATGCTGGTTAATGTGCTGGAGCCAGAACAGGGCGTGATGCTCGACCCTGCATGCGGTTCAGGCGGTATGTTTGTTCAGACCGGCGATTTCGTCAATGCGGCAGGAATGAACGCCAATACGCAGATGACATTCTTTGGTCAGGAAAAAGTGGAATACAACGCCCAACTCTGTTTGATGAATATGGCTGTTCATGGTCTTAACGGACGTATTGTGTCTGGCGATGAAGCCAATTCGTTCTATCACGATGCGTTCAATCTAGCTGGTAAGTGCGATTATGTGATAGCCAATCCTCCTTTCAATGTGGATAAGGTAAAATCGGAGTCGGCTTTCAGTGCGGGACGCCTTCCTTTCGGACTGCCTGGTGTCAATGCCAAAACCAAGGAGGTGGGCAATGCCAATTATCTTTGGATTAATTATTTTTACGCTTATCTGAATGAGCATGGACGTGCCGGCTTCGTCATGGCAAGTTCAGCTACCGACAGTTCCAACAAAGACCGCGACATCAGGGAACAGCTGGTAAAGACTGGACATGTGGATGTGATGGTCAGCGTGGGGAACAACTTTTTCTACACATTGTCGTTGCCTTGTTCACTGTGGTTTTTCGACAAGGCCAAACGGGAAGAAAACCGCGACAAGGTGCTGTTTATCGATGCCCGTAAATATTATACAGTTGTTGACCGTACTTTGAACGAATGGACTGAATGGCAACTGCTTAATTTGCAGGCAATCGTCCATCTTTACCGTGGAGAAACAGACAAATACCAGGCATTATTGGAAAAATATAATCATGATATAAGCGAGGCGGTAAATTCTATTTCGGAAGAAGCTCTGCCATTTGTTTCTCTCCTTGACAGCGACACTGCCAGTCAGTTCAACAGTTCATTGGCATGGCTTAACAGTCCGTGGAATAGCTATGATGAATTATCTAAGAGCTTGAACGGACAGATAGAGCAGACCAAGAGCTGCGTTAAATTGGCGGAAGAAAGGCTGAAAAAGCGTGAACTAAAACCCATGAGGCTGGCGGGAGATAAATTCTGCAAAGTGCTTGAGGAAATTCTGACGATTATAGGAGAACATGAATGGCTGACCGGAAAATTTAGTGAAGGCGAGTATAATGACATTGCCGGACTTTGCAAGATTGCCACTCTGGACGAAATCGAGGAAAAGAACTATTCGCTCACACCGGGTGCCTACGTGGGTGTTCCGGAAGCAGAAGATGACGGTGTGGATTTTCACGAACGTATGAATGAAATCCATGCGGAACTGGCAAAACTTCATGAAGAAGCAAATGTGCTTATGAAGGATATATTAAACGACTGGGAGAAGCTGAAATGAGTATGAACAACAAGACAGAAACACTGCTTTCCCTGCTGGATGAATATAAGGCATTGGGCATTGCTGACCTGATAAAACCTGTATCTGACCCGATAAATGAAATTTCTGACCCGATAACAGAACGCTTGTATCAGGCTATTCTAAAGAATAATAAACTGAATTATGCTGAATATGGAGTGTTATTAGGTGTATCGGAAGCAACTATCAAGCGCAGCTTGGGCGAGTTGAGAAGAGTCGGGATGATTGTGCGTATGGGCAGTAATAAGAGTGGATATTGGGAAGTGGTAAGTTTAGAGAATAGAAAGGAGGAGAAGGTATGAAAAAAATAGTAACAATAGGCGAATTAGGAATTATTATTACAGGAAATACTCCTCCAAGAAATAATTCTAAATTATATGGGAACTACACCCCTTTTATTAAGGCAACAGATATTTCTGAAACTGAAAAATATACTTATCATCCAGAAGAATATTATTCCGAAGAAGGATATAATAAGTATATAAAAAGCTTGATACCTAAAGGTTCAACTTGCGTTGTTACTATTGGAAGTATTGGTAAAAAGATGACAATGGCACATTGTGACCTTTTTATTAATCAAGCAATGAATGCAATAATACCTAATGAAAATTTTGATAATGAATATGTTTATTATGCAGTAAAGAATATTCTATCAAATATCAAGATGTTAGATTCGGGAACAGCTTCAGGCAGAGAAAATGTGTCTAAATCTGCCTTTTCTAAAATGCAAATACTGATTGAAGATAATATAATTACTCAAAGACGTATTGCAACTATCCTTTCCCGTTACGATTCCTTGATAGAAAACTACCAAAAACAGATTAAGTTATTGGAAGAATCAGCACAGCGTCTTTATAAAGAATGGTTCGTTGATTTACGTTTCCCAGGGCATGAGAATACGAAGATTGTGGATGGGGTGCCGGAAGGATGGGAGAAGAAAAAACTTATAGATTTTACTCATATTGTAATGGGGCAGAGCCCTAAATCTGAATTTTATAATAATGATAAAATGGGATTACCATTTCATCAAGGAGTAGGAAGCTTTGGTTCTCGATTTGTAGTTGATAATGTATATAGTTCATGTTTTACTAAAATCGCAGAATCGAATAGTATTCTATTTAGTGTTAGGGCTCCTGTAGGGCGCATTAATATTACAAATAATAAAGTAGCAATAGGACGTGGTTTGGCTTCAATAAATCATAAAAAAGGTTTTCAAAGTTTTCTTTATTATCTTTTGAAAAGTTTTTTCTTTGAGGAAAATATCATTGGTAATGGTGCTATTTTTGCATCAATATCTAAAGATGATTTATATAATTTATTGTTTTTGATACCTGATGAAAAATTGGTTATGGATTTTAATAAAGTTGTACGTGAAATTGATGGAAAAATAAAAAATATTAGTAAGCAAATCCATAAACTCACCGAAGCCCGCGACCGCCTGCTTCCCAAACTGATGAGTGGAGAAATAGAAGTATAAACTTAAGATTGAAGTATTATGCGAGATATAACAATAAAAAACTTCCGATGCTACGAAGAAAAAAGTATAGAATTTCGTCGTGGTGTAAATTTGTTGATAGGAGACAACTCTGTTGGTAAAACTTCGTTATTGCATGCCTGCAATTTGGTAATGAATGCTTTCTTTTCCGGCTATAGCGATGAAAACACGATATGGATTAGTGCAGATGAAAATGATTTTAGAAATACCGGTATTACGGAGCAGCCTGTTGAAATTCTATTTCATCCGGGGGAATGGGATTTTAATACAATCTCGACACCTATAGGCGAATCATATTCTCTGGATAGAGATGTAGATTTAAAGATTGAAAAGAAGTCGAAGAAGAATTCACGGAATCTCGTTTCCGGCTTGATACCTTTAAGAGACTACGCAAGTAATCTGAAACTTTGGTCGCATATTGTATTGAAAGACAAAAGTATCCAGCAAATAAATCCTTTACCCGTTTATGCCTGTTTTACGACAGAAGATATTCATTCAGTACGTAAATTCAACAAGGATAAATTCAAGACTTATATACAGAAACCTTCTTTCGGATATTATGAGTGTTATGACTGTAGAGGTTTGTTTGAGTGCTGGATAAAACGCCTGCTTGTATTGAAAGAGGCTCAAAAAGGGGAGTTGGAAATCAATTCCGTAAGAAACGCCATTATTGATGCATTAGGACATGATGGGTGTAATATCATCAACGATATGAATATACGCCATAATGAAGGCAAGGTATATTTCAAGTTTGTTGACGGACGCGAATCAGAAGCCACATTACTTTCCGATGGTTACCGTCGTTTGGTGAACATCGTAATGGATATTGCTTTCCGTTGCGCTTTACTTAATAAATCTATGTTTGGTGACCAATGCTACAAACATACGCATGGCATCGTCATCATTGATGAGATTGATGAACATTTGCATCCGGCTTTGCAAGTCCGTGTGCTGAAAGCCTTGCAAGATACATTCCCCAAGATTCAGTTTATAGTAAGTACACATGCTCCGCTGGTTATGTCGTCAGTAGAACCAAGAAAAGATGAAAACGGGAATGATATCAATGTGGTGTACAGATTGGAATATGCTGATGGTATTTATTCTCATAAAGAATTAAAGCCATACGGATTAGATGCAAATTTAATTCTTGAAGAAATGTCTTTGGTAGATAGTCGGGTTCCTGAAATTGCTGACCGTATTGAAAAAATAAAAGATTTAATATCTGAAAAATTATTAGATCAGGCGTCTTCTCAGATTAGTTTATTAGAGGAAGAAACGGATCCGAATCAATCGGTATTGGTTAGACTCCGTGCTATTATTAACAGGCTAGAAGCATTGGGAAAATGAGATATATTGAGAAAGATTTCGGCTATGAAAATATAGATGTCATAGCATATGAAACAGAACTAATAGAAAATAAATTAGATAAATGTAATCTAAGTGATGCTGCTATTCATCCTACAATGTCAGGACCTGATGTTTATGATGCAGTAAAGAGTTTTGATTCTTTTAAAAAACTTAAACGAACAATGCTAAGAGATCAAGGGGCTATTTGCTGTTATTGTGGGCAGTTAATAAAAGATTCTACATGTATTGTAGAACATGTTTTGCCTAAATCAAAATATCGACATTTTGCTGGTGAATATGAAAATTTATTATTGTCTTGCAAGCCAACGCAAGAAGAGGAGAATGAAAGGAAACAAGCTGGCGGAAATAAAAAAAACAATATAAAATATTGGCATTGTGATAAATTGAAAGATAATAAGGAATTGAATTATACACCTTTGCAAAAAGATTGTGCATCTCATTTTATATATTTGGATAATGGAGAGGTAGAAGGAAATGATATGCTTGCGAATACCGATATAAAAACTTTAGGGTTAAACTGTAATTATTTAAAAAATAGAAGATATAATGCTATCCTCGGAGCAATATTCGATGAGGATAATACATTAATTTCAAATGAAGAAATGGAACAATATGCAACACTAGTTATGAAAAGAAAACAAGATGGCAGTTTTGTTGAATTTTGTTTTGTAATAGCGGGGGCAATAAATCATTTATTAAACAAATAATAATGTAACTATGTCAACCGACTACAGCGAAGACCGACTCATACAGAAAAGTGCTGCCGAGTTAATGGAAACAGAACTGGGCTGGACTTCCATTTATGCATACGACAAAGAAGTATTGGGAGAAAACGGTACACTTGGTCGTAACAATTACCATGAAGTGTTGCTTACACAACGATTCCGACTGGCCTTGAAAAAGCTCAATCTGTGGATAAACGACAAACAGATTGCTGAAGCTATAGAAAGAATGACGGAACGTATGAGCAGTCAGACTCTGATGCTGATAAACGAACAGAAATATCAGTTTATCCGTGATGGCATACCCGTAACACGTATAAAACCGGACGGTACATCGGAAGAAATAAAAGCTGTAGTCATAGATTTCGAAAATGCCGACAATAATGACTTTCTATGCGTCAGGGAACTTTGGGTTTACGGTGCCCTATATAGGCGCAGAGCGGATATTGTGGGATTTGTAAACGGCATACCATTGCTGTTTGTCGAGCTGAAGAACCACAATGTGGAAGTGGAGAATGCTTTTAACGAGAATTACCGGGACTATTTGGACACTATACCGCAGCTGTTTTATCATAATGCCTTTATCATTTTCAGTAACGGCTTGGAAGCCCGTGTCGGTACCATTGATTCGAAATGGAAATTTTTCCATGAGTGGAAACGACTTACAGAATTGGATAATGGAAACATAGAGCTTCCGACCATGCTGCGTGGTATCTGCAAGAAAGAAAATTTCCTAGACCTGCTGGAAAACTATATCTTGTATGATCACTCTGACGGAAAAACGGTGAAAATTATGGCGCGAAACCATCAGTATCTGGGAGTGAACCAGGCCATAGAGATGTATAAAAACCGTGAATATGTAAACGGAAAATTAGGAGTCTTCTGGCATACGCAAGGAAGCGGTAAAAGCTATTCAATGCTGTTCCTTGCTTGTAAGATCAGACGGAAATTCGCGGGTTCGCCAACAATTGTAATCCTGACCGACCGAGAAGAACTGAACAAACAAATCAGTGACACATTTGAGAATTGCGGTGTGCTTGGGAATGTGAAAGCTAAAAGTTTCATTGCAAGCAGTGGGGATGACCTGATAACGAAGCTGAAAGGCAATCCTTCGTTCATATTCTCCCTGATTCAGAAATTCAACAAGCCTGATGCTGAACCAATTTATCCTGACCATGATATTATTGTAATCAGTGATGAAGCGCATCGTACGCAGAATGGAGTATTCGCAGAAAATCTTCTGCATTTGCTACCTACAGCCAACCGTATCGGATTCACCGGTACACCTTTGCTACGTGATGACAATATAACTGCCAGAACTTTTGGTGGATATGTCAGTATATACGACTTCAAACGTGCCGTTGACGATAAAGCTACAGTGCCGTTATATTACGAAAACCGTGGCGAACGGCTGAAGGAACTGAAGAATCCGGAAATCAACGAAGAAATTGCTGCTGTTCTGGAACAGGCTGGCGAGATTGATGCTTCGCAACAGGCGAAACTGGAACGTGAATTTGCCAAAGAGGTACATTTGCTGACGGCACCGAAACGACTCAGAATTGTAGCGCAGGATTTTGTGCGCCATTACAGTGATTTGTGGACTTCGGGAAAGGCAATGGTGGTGTGTTATAACAAGGTGACTTGCGTACGCATGTACAACTATGCACAGGAATATTGGCAGAAAGAAATAGAGGCATTGAAAAAACAGATATCCAAATCCATGTATCAGCAGGAAGTACAGGAGCTGAAACGTAAACTGGAATGGATGCAACAAACGGAAATGGCAGTTGTCGTTTCGCAAGAGCAGAACGAAATACAGACATTCCGTAAATGGGGACTTGACATTTTGCCACATCGCGAAAAAATGGAAAAACGCGAGCTTGACAAAGAGTTCAAAAATACAGAGAATCCATTGCGTGTGGTATTTGTCTGTGCAATGTGGCTGACCGGATTTGATGTCAAGTCGCTTTCGTGTCTTTATATCGACAAACCAATGAAAGCTCATACACTGATGCAAACCATTGCGCGAGCTAACCGAGTGGCCGACGGGAAAGACAATGGCTTGATCATAGATTATATAGGAATTGTGAAGGCGCTTCGAAAAGCATTGGCAGATTATACAGCCAGTCCGGAAGGTGGGGCCGGTGGCAATGATCCGACAATTGACAAACAGGAACTGATTAAGCATGTGGCAGAGACAATCTCTGCGGCTACTGCTTTCCTTAAAGAACATAATTTCGAATTGCAGGAACTGATTGATGCCGATACATTCTTGAAACTGTCGCTGCTGAGAACAGGGGCAGACACTGTATGTGAACCGATTGAAGTACGTAAAAGCTACTGTACATACATCACTACTTTGCTGAAATTATGGAAGTTCCTCGACCGTGATGATATCACGCAGGAAATGAAGCAGAGTAAGGATGCACTTGAGGCAATCTATAAAGAGCTGCAGAAAAAACGCAAACATGCTGACATCACTAATCTAAACGTAGCGATTAATGCCATTGTTGATGAGCATTTGGAACTGGATGCTGACAGTATAGTAGCGGAAAGTGCTTCGAACCGTCGTTTTGATATCAGCAAAATCGACTTTGATTTACTCAGGCGGGAGTTTGCAAAAAAGAGAGAAAAGAATCTGATAATGAAGGATATCCAGGAATTACTGCAGGAACGTATTGTTCAGATGATGGCAGCTAATCCTTCCAGAATCAATTTCTACGAGAAGTATCAGGAAATCATTCACAACTATAATGCTGAACAGAATAGGGCAAGCATTGAAAAGACTTTTGAAGATTTGATACACCTTACAGAAGAGTTGTCGGAAGAAGAAAAACGTTACATCAGAGAGGGATTTGAAAATGATGAACAGCTTTCTTTGTACGATGTATTGTTTAAAGACGATTTGTCAAAAGAAGATATTAGAAAGCTGAAGAATGTAGCCAAAGACTTGTTGGGTAAAATAAAGTCTATGCTAAAGACAATGGATCATCCATTTGACAAACAGGAAACAAAAGCTTCTATTGTTATTGCAATAAGGGATTTACTATGGCAAGAACTACCTGAAAGTTATTCAGATGAAAGCATTACTTATTATCGTGATGCTGTGTTTAATTATATCAGCCAACGATATGGTGGGGTAGCCTGAATATTTAAATTTAAATTTCACTACAGATTATTCCGATTATCACATACTCAAGTTTCGGCTTTATCGAATTGAAAATCAACAAAGCCAAACTTGCAGAAAGTTAAAGAAGTTATCGCCTGTTAGGCGGGTTTAGGAGTTAAAGGCCAATAGATTTTATGGGTAATTCCTCCTTTATGGAACTTTCGGCTTTAACTTCTAACGCTGCGAAGCAAAGTGATAACTTCTATAACTCCTTAACTTCCAAGGGAATCGTAAACCCGGAACTTGAATTATTTTATTACCCCTTCCGGATACTGCATCGTCACACAGTGTAGCGACCCGTGCTGGCGGATGAGTGCCTGGCAGTCGATTCCTACGATTTCGTAGCCGGGGAAGGCTTCTTGCAAGACCTCGGCGGCACGGCGGTCGTTGGCCGGCTGGTTGTAGGTAGGGTAGAGCACTGCATCGTTCATGATGAGGAAGTTGGCATAAGTGGCAGGCAGACGTTCGCCGTCGTCAATAACGGCATCGGCCATGGGCAAAGGAAGCAGGCGATAAGGCTCTCCTTGCAGGGTGCGGAACGTCTTCAGCTGTTCTTCCATCAGGCGGAGGGCTTCGTAATGCTCGTCCTGAGAGTCGGTGCAACGTACATAGGCAATGGTATCGTTCGGACAGAGACGAGCCAGGGTATCAATGTGGCTGTCGGTGTCGTCGCCGGCCAGGTATCCGTGGTCGAGCCAGAGAACCTGTTGCACGTGGAAGGTGTTGCGGAGGTATTCCTCTATCTCCGTTTGCGACATCTGGCCGTTGCGGTTGGGCGAAAGCAGGCACTCGGAGGTGGTGAGCAGTGTGCCGCAACCGTCGCTTTCGATGGAACCACCTTCGAGGACGAAGCCCAGACGATTGACGTACTTGCCGCAGAGTGCTCCGGCTTCTGTCAGACAGCGGGTGATAAGATTGTCTTTGTCCGATGCAAACTTCAGACCCCAACCGTTGAACTTGAAGTCGAGCAGGGCAGGGCCGTCTGTGCCGAGTAAGGTGATGGCACCGTGGTCGCGTGCCCACGTGTCGTTGGTAGGGCACTGCACCAGACGAACATTGTTCATGTTGACACGGTCGGCTATCTGTTTGCTGACGGCTTCGGGTTCGGGGGTGACAATCAGCAACTGTTCGCGGGCAGCTATTTCGTGGGCGATGCAGATGAAGCATTCCTGTACTTCGTCGAGCATGTATGCCCAGTCGGTAGCAGCGTGTGGCCAAGTCAGTTGTACACCGCTTTGCGGAGCCCATTCGGCAGGCAGATATGTTTTCTGTATTTTAGAGTGATTGGTTTCGGGTTTCATACTCCTTAATTCCGCAACACATATTGTTAGAAATAAATTTAAAATACTGAGTAATAA
>ENA-ORSI01001640-ORSI01001640.1-human-gut-metagenome-genome-assembly--contig:-NODE-1640-length-18481-cov-13.823293_pt1 | contig 18481 bp, 13 predicted proteins | sample MGYA00242187_ERZ509154 | MGnify/ENA primary metagenome ERZ509154 (study PRJEB26280, sample SAMEA2338627) | human gut metagenome | biome: human gut; feature: human-associated habitat; material: faeces...
AGAACCGAAGGAATCCAAGGATTCGCTTCTATTCTCGTCGACGCACATCTGTCAAAACAATATTTGGTTTTGAGGGTTTTACCCTCAGGCAATCCATGGGCCTATAGCTCAGCTGGTTAGAGCGCACGCCTGATAAGCGTGAGGTCAGAGGTCCGAGTCCTCTTAGGCCCACCAATTTTTGAATTGAAATGGATTGTTGAAATTGTTTTCATCTGTTCTTCGGAACAGCTGAAATATAGCGGGGGCGTAGCTCAGCTGGGAGAGCACCTGCCTTGCAAGCAGGGGGTCAGGAGTTCGATTCTCCTCGTCTCCACCACATGAACCTTGAAAACTTCATAGAAGAGACAAACAAAGTCTTATCTGATGTGATGATCAGATAAGCACCTCTGATCTAAATGCGAATTTAGAAACGAGTAACGAGAAATACCAAGGAACGTAAGTTCTTTAGTACTGAACCAGAAATTGCGAAAGCAATTTTAAGTCAAGCTACTAAGGGCATACGGTGAATGCCTTGGCACTAAGAGCCGATGAAGGACGTGGTAAGCTGCGAAAAGCTACGGGGAGCCGCAAGCAGGCTTTGATCCGTAGATGTCCGAATGGGGAAACCCACCATCCGTCATGGGATGGTATCCTTCGGGAAGGGAACCCGGTGAACTGAAACATCTAAGTAGCCGGAGGAAGAGAAATCAAACGAGATGCCCACAGTAGCGGCGAGCGAAGAGGGCAGAGCCTAAACCAGAGAGCTTCGGCTCCCTGGGGTTACGGACTGGCATAAGCGAAGTCCAATCTAGTCGAATCACCTGGAAAGGTGAGCCACAGACCGTGAGAGCCGGGTAGATGAAAGATCGGATGAGTGGCCAGTATCCAGAGTACCGCGAAGCACGAGGAATTTTGCGGGAAGTCGGGGGGACCACCCTCCAAGGCTAAACACTTCTTAGTGACCGATAGCGCATAGTACCGTGAGGGAAAGGTGAAAAGAACCGCGGGAGCGGAGTGAAAGAGAACCTGAAACCGTATGTCTACAAGCAGTCGGAGCGCAAGCGACGGCGTGCCTATTGAAGAATGAGCCAACGAGTTACGGGCACCAGCGAGGTTAAGCAGGAAATGCGGAGCCGTAGGGAAACCGAGTCTGAAAAGGGCGGATAGTTGGTGTTCGTAGACCCGAAACTGTAGTGATCTACCCATGATCAGGTTGAAGCACGGGTAAAATCGTGTGGAGGACCGAACCGGTGAGTGTTGAAAAACTTTCGGATGAATCGTGGGTAGCGGTGAAATTCCAATCGAACGCAGAGATAGCTGGTTCTCCTCGAAATAGCTTTAGGGCTAGCCTCAGGCAGTAAGCATAGGCGGTAGAGCACTGATCGGGATAGGGACTGTAATGGTTACCGAACCCTGTCAAACTACGAATGGTTATGCTGCAGAGCCTGGGAGTCAGACTACGAGAGATAAGTCCCGTTGTCAAAAGGGAAACAGCCCAGACCATCAGCTAAGGTCCCCAATGCCATACTAAGTGGAAAAGGATGTGGGGTCTCATAAACAACCAGGATGTTGGCTCAGAAGCAGCCACCATTTAAAGAGTGCGTAATAGCTCACTGGTCGAGAGGCCCTGCGCCGAAGATTCCCGGGGCTAAAGTATGGAACCGAAGCTATGGATGCATACGTAAGTATGCGTGGTAGAGGAGCGTTCCCATCGGGTTGAAGTCGTCCTGTAAGGGACGGTGGACTGGTGGGAAGTGAGAATGTTGGCATGAGTAGCGAAAAGAATGGTGAGAATCCATTCCACCGAAAGCATAAGGATTCCTGAGCAACGATCGTCGTCTCAGGGTAAGTCGGGACCTAATCCGAGGCAAAGAGCGTAGGAGATGGACAACTGGTTGATATTCCAGTACCGGCAGTGATCGTTTGAACGAAGGAGTGACGCAGGAAGGCAGGTCCGCACGAGATTGGTAGATCGTGTGCAAGCGTGCAGGCTGGTTACCAGGCAAATCCGGTAACTGAGGCTGAGGCGTGATGCGGAGGGAACTTGTTCCCGAAGGGATTGAGCCTACGCTGCCGAGAAAAGCTTCTAGTGAGAAAGCTGCCGCCCGTACCGTAAACCGACACAGGTATGCGGGGAGAGAATCCTAAGGTGCGCGGGAGAACCCTCGTTAAGGAACTCGGCAAAATGTACCCGTAACTTCGGGATAAGGGTAGCCACAAAGGTGAAGGGACTTGCTCCCGGAGCCCGGTGTGGTCGCAGAGAAGAGGCCCAAGCGACTGTTAACCAGAAACACAGGTGCCTGCGAAAGAGAAATCTGAAGTATAGGTGCTGACACCTGCCCAGTGCTGGAAGGTTAAAGAAGGATGTCCGGGTTCGACCCAAAGCATTCGACTGAAGCCCCAGTGAACGGCGGCCGTAACTATAACGGTCCTAAGGTAGCGAAATTCCTTGTCGGGTAAGTTCCGACCCGCACGAAAGGTGTAACGATTTGGGCACTGTCTCAACGAGGGACCCGGTGAAATTGAAATACCTGTGAAGATGCAGGTTACCCGCGACTGGACAGAAAGACCCCATGGAGCTTTACTGTAACCTAATATTGGGTTCTGATACTTGATGCACAGGATAGGTGGGAGGCATGGATGGCAGTCCTCTGGGATTGCCGGAGCCACTGTTGGGATACCACCCTTCAATTATCGGGATTCTAACCGAGCGAGTAACGATCGCCGGGACAGTGTTAGGCGGGCAGTTTGACTGGGGCGGTCGCCTCCCAAAGAGTAACGGAGGCGCCCAAAGGTTCCCTCAGCGCGGACGGAAACCGCGCGCGGAGTGTAAAGGCAGAAGGGAGCTTGACTGCGAGCCAAACACGGCGAGCAGGTACGAAAGTAGGGCTTAGTGATCCGGTGGCATCCAAGTGGAAGGGCCATCGCTCAACGGATAAAAGCTACCCTGGGGATAACAGGCTAATCTCTCCCAAGAGTTCATATCGACGGGGAGGTTTGGCACCTCGATGTCGGCTCATCACATCCTGGGGCTGAAGTCGGTCCCAAGGGCTGGGCTGTTCGCCCATTAAAGTGGTACGTGAGCTGGGTTCAGAACGTCGTGAGACAGTTCGGTCCCTATCCATCGCGGGCGCAAGAGATTTGAAGGGGGCTGCTCCTAGTACGAGAGGACCGGAGTGGACGGACCGCTGGTGTACCAATTATCCCGCCAGGGGTACAGTTGGGTAGCTACGTCCGGAACGGATAAACGCTGAAAGCATCTAAGCGTGAAACCATCCTTAAGATGAGATCTCTCACAGCGTAAGCTGGTAAGACACCTGGAAGATTACCAGGTTGATAGGCAGGGTGTGGAAGCGTAGCAATATGTTAAGCTGACCTGTACTAATATGTCGAGGGCTTGACTTAAATCGGGCCGTTAGATGAAAAAGATGTCTCTTCATGAAGTTTTGAGGGCTCATGCCTTCAACAATATAATCCGGTGGCGATAGCTAAGGGGATCCACCTGTTCCCATGCCGAACACAGCAGTTAAGCCCTTATACGCCGAAAGTACTCGACTGGAAACGGTCCGGGAGGATAGGGAGCTGCCGGTTAGGAAAATTCCGCATCTGATGGATGCGGAATTTTTTTGTGTCAGCGGCGGATAGATACCCAGATGCGGGAGCATCTGCTTTTGAATTTGCGGCCCTTTGGGCGGCCGGGACGGGATTGCCTGGGTTGAGCCCCTACATCGTTGGTGTTATTGATTTCAACGGAGAAACCGGGGAGAACATGGTACAATAGAAACAAAAACAACGGGGGATGAAAACATGGGAAGAATGCTGATCGGCCTGGGGCTGCTGCTGGTGGTTGCCGGCCTTGTCATGGAATTCGGGTCCAATCTGTTTCCCCTGGGCCATCTGCCCGGGGATATTCACATTACCGGCAGGCACGGGAGTTTCTATTTCCCGGTGGTCACCTGCATTGTGGTCAGTGTGGTGCTGAATGTGCTGCTGAGGTTGTTTCATTGAAAAGGGAGTGTTGTACAGAATGTGCAACACTCCCTTTTCATATATTTTCTTTTATTTTTTCCCTGGTCCAAGTGTTCACTGCCTGTTTCAGTTCCTTCAGCCAGGGGGAGAACTGGACGGCTTTTTCCGGGTAGGTGAACTGGAGGTCATATTCCAGGGGCAGCCAGGTGTCACGGTCTGATTCGTTGTGGCTGATCACCGCTTCCAGCTTGTCCAGGGCCTTGTAGAGTTTGGCTTCCCGGGTTTCCTGGGCTTCCATTTCCGCCAAGAGGGCCTGCCATTCCTGGCGGTTTCCTTCCGGAAAGGTGGTCAGCCATCTGTCCCAGCAGTCCTGTTCTGCCGCCCGGTCCCGGTCTCCTTTGGCAAAGGTGGGGATGTCCCCGGTAAAGGCTTCCCCCAGGTCGTGGATCAGGCACATCCGGATCACCCGGTCCAGGTCCAGCTCCCGGAATTCCGGCTCATGGGACAGCAGGAGGGCCATGAGAGCCATCCGCCAGGAATGGTCCGCCACGCTTTCCTGCCGGCCGGGAGCCGTCCAGCAGTGGCGGGTGGCGGTTTTCAGCCGGCCGGCCCGGGTGAGGATCGCAAGAAATGTTTCAGGGGACATGGAGAACCATCCTTTCGTGGTGCAGAGATGGAACCATTATAGAGCGGAACGGGCAGCAGGGTCAAATGGAAAAGGGGCTGCCGCCCATGCAGCAGCCCCGTCAGCGGTCAACGGCCGAAGGAAGGCAGATGTTTCCATCTGCCGTTGAATATAAAAACCGGAGGCCGGGAAGGGCGGGCCTGCGGCACGCCCCTACCCCGGTGGCGTCGGGGATTTAACTGAAAAGCGGCAGAAAGGATATTGCCGAGCCATCCATTTCTATGACTGTTAGATCCATAGTCCGATACCAACGTGGTAGGGGCGCGCCTGGGCACGCCCTTCCCGGCCTCCCAGAGGGCAAAAAACTTCTATGAACTGTTTTACAGTAAGTTGGAATTGGAAGTCAGGGAGAAAATATGATAATATAGTCATGACTAGTATAGTTGCGACTATGCTAATTACGACTATATTATTTGCAGGAGGGAATCCCATGTTCATCGGCAGAAAGCAGGAACTGGCAGCTTTGGAAAAACGCTATGGATCCGGTCGTTTTGAATTCCCTGTAATTTACGGACGGCGGCGGGTGGGGAAGACCCGGCTGATCCGGGAATTTATCCAGGATAAGCCGGCGGTCTATTTCATGGCTACAGAACAGAGCAAAAAAGAGCAGCTGGCCAACCTGACGGCAGCGGTACGGGAGCAGATCCCGGATCCTCAGACCCGTCTGCTGGATTCTTTTTCCAGCTTTGAAGGTCTGTTTGCTTATCTGACCGAAGTGGGACGGCACAAGCGTTTGGTATTTGTCATCGATGAATACCCCTATCTGGCCAAGGCGGCTCCGGAAATTTCCTCCATCCTGCAGAAGGTCATTGATCAGGAGTGGAAGGATACGGAACTGTACCTGATCCTGTGCGGATCATCCATGAGTTTCATGGAGCGGCAGGTGCTCAGTTACCAGAGCCCTCTTTACGGACGGAGGACGGCCCAGCTGAAACTCCATGCTCTTCCCTATTACGAAGCCGTCCGGTTTTTCCCAGGGTGGACAGAAGAGGAAAAAATGATGGCTTATGGCATTTGTGATGGGATTCCCCAGTATCTTCTGTATCTGTCCCATTATGGAAATCTGGAAGAAGCGGTGTGTGAGGAACTGCTGTCCCCCAGCGGGCATCTCCAGGAGGAACCGGAAAACCTGATGCTCCAGGAACTGCGGGAACCGGCCGTGTACAACAGCATCCTTACGGCTGTCGCCCATGGTGCCAGCCGGCTCCATGAAATCGCTTCCGCAGTGGGGAAAGATACCAGCGGTCTGGCTTTTTACCTGAAGAATCTCCAGGATCTGGAGCTGGTCCGTAAAGTACAGCCGGTGGAGAATACCTCATCCCGGAAAAGTCTTTATCAGCTGGCAGATAATCTGTACCGTTTCTGGTTCCGCTTCATTCCGGGCTGCAGCTCCCTGATTGCCATGGAAATGGGAAAACAGGCCTGGGAGCAGAAAATCCGGCCGCAGTTTCCAGCCTATTTTGGCCATGTATTTGAAGAAATCGCTCTCCAGTATATCCAGTACCAGGTAAAGCAGGGCAACGGATACCCGCTGTATCTCCAGTACGGGAGCTGGTGGGGAACAGATCCACGGAAACGGAGAGAAGAGGAAATCGATCTGGTCTGTACCGATGAAGAGAATATCCTTTGCGGAGAATGCAAATGGAAACAGGAGCCTATGGATTTGCCGGTCCTGCGGCTGCTCCAGGAGCGGAGTGAACTGGTCCGGAAAGGGCGGAAAATCCAGTACGCATTGTTTTCCCGCGCCGGTTTTACCCCAAGGTTGGAAACCGAGGCCAGGAAGGAGAATGTGCGGCTGCTGACACCTGGGGATTTGCTGGTTTGAATGGAAAAGGGGCTGTTGCATGTGCAACAGCCCCTTTTCTCAAGGCACCAGGGTCGGTGCAGCGTAGACTCTGGCCAGGAGTTCCTGGTTCAGGGCGTAGAGCCCTTTGGGGTCGCTGCCGAAAAGTTCGAATTTCTTGATCAGGTCGCTGACGTTCTTTTCCTCTTCTCCCTGTTCCTTCACGAACCAGTCGAAGAACTGCATGGTCCGGTAATCCTTGGCTTTGTCGGCGGCTGCGTAGATCTTGTTGATGCAGCCGGTGATGAACTGTTCGTGTTTCAGGGCGGCTTTCAGGGCGTCGTCCAGTTTCTTGTAGGTCATGTCCGGTTTGTCAATGGTGCCGAAGACCACCGGGGCGTCGTTGTTCTGCAGGTAGGTCCGCATGAGCATGGCATGGTCCCGTTCTTCCTGGGCCTGGATGTCGAACCAGTGGGCGAAGCCGTCCAGCCCCTTTTCCTGATAATAGTTGGCAAAATCCAGATACAGATAGGCAGAATAAAATTCCTTGGTGACCTGTTCGTTGATCAGGTCTCTGACTTTGTTGTCCAACATGGATAAAACCTCCCTTTCATTGCCTTCCATTATAGCAGGTTTGGATGGGGGCGGCGAAAAAACTTGACAGGGTTTCCCGGGTTGGGTATGCTAACCTTGTATGAACAAAGGAGGAAATCCCATGCATTTTGAATACTGTCCCACCTGCGGCTCCCGTCTCCAGCCCAAACCGGCCGGGGATGAAGGACTGGTCCCTTTCTGTCCGGTCTGCCAGCGGTACTGGTTCGATTTTTTCTACAGCTGCATCATCATCCTGCTCTGCAATGAATACGACGAAGTGGTCCTGTGCAAACAGCCCCACCTGTCCCAGAAATATGAAAGCATCACCTCCGGCTTCATTATGCCGGGAGAAACGGCGGAAGAGACCGCCCACCGGGAAGTGAAGGAGGAACTGGGGCTGACCCTGGAAAAAATGATTCCGGAAGGGACCTACTGGTTCAGCAAGGGCCAGATGCTCATGCACGGGTATCTGGGCTTTGTCCGGAAACAGCCCTTCCACCTGTCCCAGGAAGTCACCTCCGCCCACTGGGTGCCCATCCTGGACCTGCCTCAAACCGCCTATCCGGAAACTCCGGAAAACGTGATCTATCCTCTGTGGCGGAAGCTGCTGGCCCTGAAAGGACTGGCGGAACCGGGACTGGAACGGCCATAGATGCAGGTACCGCCAATCTGGAAGACGGGGAGCGGATGGCCTGCAGCGACCGGTTCACCATTACTCTTACCGGGAAACCGGCCCCTTCTGACGCCCCGGAACAGGGGGTGGATCCCCTGGCGGCGGCTGCCTCTGTGGTCATGGGGCTCCAGCAGCTGGTGAGCCGGCAGAACGACCCGGAAAACACCTTTGTGCTTACGGTGGGCATGATGAACAGCGAGGGGGAGAAGGGCCAGCTGGCCCGTTCTGTCCAGCTGGTGGGCACCACCCGGACCTTCAACAAAGAATTCCGGAAGAGCCTGCCCCAGAAAATCGAAAAAGTGGCCCGGGCCTTTGGAGAAGGGCTGGGCTGCCAGGTGGACTGCACCTATTTCTTCGGTCCTGCCCCTCTCATCAACGAGCATAAAGACCTGAACGATCGGGGCCGGAAAGCCGTGGCCCGGATCATGGGAGAAAAAGCCCTGGTGCCCATGGAAAAACAGATGGGTGCGGAAGATTTTTCCGTGTTCATGGAAAAAGTACCCGGCGTGTTTATGTTCCTGGGAGCCCGGAACAAAGAAAAAGGCATCTGCTGCGTCCATCATCATCCCGCCTTCGAAGTGGACGAAGACGTGCTGCCCAACGGGACGGGGATAGAGGTCCAGTTTGCGTTGGAGTATTTGAATGGGTGAGGGTGCTGCTGCTTTGCAGCAACCCCTTTTAGTCGGAAGTCTGGAGTCGGGAGTCGGAAGCTTCAGGAAAGGATCCGCCTGGTTGGACGGATCCTTTTGATTATATAGAACCAGACTTGAAATCGATTTGGGATATCATTTCATCCAAAGGTTCTACACATTCAAAAATTTGCCTGCAAATTTATCATCGGGCTCCAGACTTCAGACTCCAGACTTGAGCCGCTGTGCGGCTCTACAGCCAGGGTGTGCTGCACGCAACGTGCAACACACCCTTATTCGTGGTATAATATACTTTCCTAAAGTGGTTTAACGGCACAAATACAGGCAAGGAGGGTTCCATGAACAGATTAGATCCCATTGGCGTCATTGATTCCGGGGTGGGCGGATTGACCGTCCTGAAATGGCTCCAGCAGAAAATGCCCCATGAACGGTTCATCTTTATCGGAGATACCGCCCGGACTCCCTATGGGAACCGGCCCCGGGAAGAAATCCAGCAGTTCGTCAGCGAAATGACCGCCTGGCTGAACCGGCGGAACATCAAACAGCTGGTGGTGGCCTGCAACACCATTACGGTGCTGGGCACCGACGGTATCAAAAACGGGTACGATTTTTCCGTGATCGGCATGAAAAAAGGCGCCCATATGGTGGAAGGGGTCACAAAGAACAAACGGGTGGGCTTTCTGGCCACCGATTTCACCGTGGCTTCCGGGGCCCATAAAAAGGAAATCCAGGAAATGGATCCGGAAATCCAGGTGTTCGGCCAGGGGTGCCCCAAATTCGTTCCCCTTATCGAAGGAGAAAAATTCGGCAGCCCGGAACTGGCGGCGGCCATCAAGGAATATACGGACAAGCTGAAGGAACATAAGGTGGATACGGTGATGCTGTCCTGCACCCATTATCCTTTTGTGGAAAAGGAAATCCGGGAAGCCTTTGGACCCGGGGTCACCATCCTGGATCCGGCGGAACGGACGGTACAGGCCGCCATGGAAGACCTGAAAGCCCACCATCTGGACCGGGAAGTGGGCCTGGGCCGGGCAGAAGTATGTTTCACCGCCGACCTGGAAAGAGGCAAGCGCCTGGCAGCCCGGATGCTGGATATGAACCAGTGTGATTTCCGACTGATCCAGTTGTAAAAGCGGTCAATGGTCAATGGCTGTTGCATGTGCAACAGCCTCTTGAACAATCCCCGGGGATATGATATAATTTCCCTGTTCAATGCTACTGTAGCTCAGCTGGTAGAGCATCTCATTCGTAATGAGAGGGTCGTAGGTTCGAATCCTATCAGTAGCTCCATAGACCAGACCGGCCCGTCACTTTGGTGGCGGGCTTTTTTTGTGTTTGACATCTTTTTCTCTTTTCGTCATAATTACAATTAATGAATTCCGGAGGTGATTTCTGCCATGGGTTATGCTTTTGCCACTGTATTCCTGTTCTGTTTTTCCCTGCTGCCTCCGGCTTATCTCCGGTACTATCCCTTCCGGTCCGTGGCCGGTCCCCACCGGCGGAAGGTGCTGCTCCTGGGACATCTGTGGATCTTTTTCCTGGAATTCCTGCTCCTGGCGGCTCTTTTCAGCCGGGGAGCGCTGAAGCTGGAAAGCGGCATGTTCCAGTTCCTGTACCTGTTCTGCTATCTGCCCCATTTGCTGCTCCTGGTGTTCACCATCCGGCCGTTCTGGTTCCGGCATCTGTTTGTGCTGGGGCTCCAGGCCATTTATATGATCTTTGTCCATACCCTGTCCCTGGAAGCCTTCAAACTGTTCCTGCCCGATTCCTGGCACATTGGCCGGGTACTGCCTTATTTCATCATCTATCTGGTCCTGTTCCTTCTGGGGATGCCCCTGGCCCTGAAGATCATCGGGCGGCTGTTCACCCCGGAACAGCTCACGTCTCCCCGGTCCGCCTTCTGGCCTTACCTGGGGCCTGTGCCTCTGCTGCTGTGCTACTACCATGCCAATCAGGGGTATTTCATCCTGACCCCCCAGGATCTGTTCCAGCCGGGACTCCAGATCTATACTCTGATCACCCTGGGGATGCTGGTGCTGGTGGCTTTGTTCCTGGTCCTGACCATCCGGGGCGGGCTGGAGCAGGTGCAGAAAATGTTCCATCTGAAGGAACAGAATCTCCAGCTCCAGGGACGGCTCAATGACATCAACAGTTACGCCGTTTCCCTGCGGAAAGAACAGCAGGAACTGGCCATTCTCCGCCATGACAGCCGGCATCAGCTGCGGATGCTGGCGGAACTGGCGGAAAACGGGGAATTTGAAGAAGCGGAAAAACACCTGCTGAAGCTGCGGAAAGAGGTGGCGGACAAGTGACTCCCATCCTGGAAACCACGGCCGTGGCCTTGGTCTACATCCTGGTGCTTCAGCCCTTCTATCTGCTGGAGATCCTGCCTTTCTGGGGATTTCTGGAAGAAGAAAAGAAAAAGCCTTTCTGCCGGGCCTGGGTGGTCCTGGCAGTGGCGGAAACGGCCCTGACAGTGGGGCTGGTCCGGTCCGGACTGTTCCCTTCTGTCTCTGCCGCCTACTGGGCCATAGGGTACCTTGTGTGGATCCCCCAGTTCCTGTTGAGCTTCTGGGTCACCCGGAAGTACTGGGTGGGCCATCTGTTCATCCTTTCCTTCCGGATCCTGTTTTCCAGCTGCTTTTATACCTTTCTCCGTCACTTTTTCCTGTATTTCTGGCCGGAAAGTGACTTTGCATCCATGTATTTCTGGCAGATCCTGTTCTATGGGGGAGAATGTCTGCTTACCTTCCCCTTCCTCCTCCGGTTCTTTACCCGTACATTCAGCCATTTCCAGGAAGCGGCCGCCCGCCGGTATTGGCGGAGCACCACCATCATTCCCATGCTGCTGGCGGTGGATACCCTGTATGTAAGCCTGTATGATTCCCAGGAACGGTATTTCGATCTGATGGGTGCCCGGATCCTGCTGCTGATCGTAGTGCTCCTGATGATGGTTGCCATCCGCCGGGGCCAGCAGGAAGTGTATGATGAGATCAGCGCCTATGAGGAAAAGCACCAGCTCCAGCAGCAGGTGGTGTCCGCAGCCAACTATGTAAAGATGTCAAAAGAATCCCGGCAGCGGCTGGAAGCCATCTACCGGGAAAAACGGGACCATATTGACCAGCTGCTGGATCTGGTCCGGCAAAAGGACCGGGTGGGAGTGCTCACTTATATTGAAGAACTGGGAGAAGAATTCAACAGCACCAAACTTCCCCAGTATTGCCAGAATCCCCTGATCAATGCGGCTCTTACGGTGTATTTGTCCCAGGCCCGGGAAGAAGGGATCCCCATCACCGTGTCCGTGGACCTGCCCCAGGATCTGAACTGCAGCGGGGATCTGTCCATTGTGCTGTCCAATCTGGTGGAAAACGCCCTGATCGCCAGCAGGAAGCAGCCGGAAGACCGGCGGAACATCACCGTACTGGCCCGGCGTCAGGGGGACATGCTGAACATTTTGGTGAAGAACCTGTTCGATGCTCCGGTGGCCTTGGACGAAGAGGGCCTGCCGGTGACCAAAGTAAAAGGCCACGGCATCGGCATGAAATCCCTGGCCCGGTTCCGGGACAAATACGGAGCCAGCGTCCTCTGCCAGCAAAAAGACGGCTGGTTCCTCACCTATCTCCAGGTGGATATGGGGGCGAAGGGAGTGGGGGATTAGGGGGTTTTTACTTCGTCCCAAACATATACTGGAAATACTGCTCCTGGAACTCCCGGTACTTCCGCTTTCCCAAGGGAATCTGATGGCCCTGGATCTCTACGTAATCGGTTTTGATCAGGTGGATGGCGCCCAGGTTCACCAGATAGCCTTTGTTGGGGGATACGAACTGGCCCGGGGCGATCTTGTCCAGATCCGCCTTCATGTCCTGACCGGATTTCCGGGTTTCCAGGGTACTGCCGTCAGCCAGGTATACCTCCAGCACATGGCCGTGGCTTTCCAGGAACAGGATCTGGGCGATTTCTTCCACCCGGATCCCTCCTCCCACCAGCCGGAAGATCACCTTGGCACTGTTCCGCTGGCGGATGTAGGCAATGGCCCGGTCCATGGCCTTGGCGAACTGGGCCTGGGTAAAGGGCTTCAGGAGATAATCCGTGGCTTTCACCTCAAAAGCTTCCACGGCAAATTCGTCGCTGGTGGTGAGAAAAATGATTTCCGCCCGGCTGTGGTGGTCCCGGAGCTCCCGGGCCACATCGGTGCCCAAAATCCCGGGCATGCACACATCCAGCAGCACAATATCGAACAGGGCCCCCTTGTCCACCGCTTCCACAAAGGCAAAAGCGTTTTCAAAGGTCTGGCAGCTCATATTTTCTTTGCGGTTCTGGTAGTATTTCTCTGCAGCTTCCCGAATCTTCTGGATCTGGTCCTGCTGATCATCACAAATGGCAATATGCAGCATGCTGTTCACTTCCTTTCCATGGGTCTGTACCGATTTACTCACCTCTATTATACCCAGTCCGGACAGTCTTGGAAAATCTCCGCCCTGAAAGGGCGGTTTTTTTGCATGAAAAGGAGATTAAAATGTCTTTGAATCAAGAACAAATAAAAAGAAAAATCAGAAAAATATTTTCAGGACAAAAAATGACCCTTTCGTGATTTTCGAAAAAAAAGTTTTGAAATCCATGATATGCTTTAGCAGAACAAAAGGGAAGAAGTTCTGGACGCAGGGCTTCCTTTCCAAAGCAATACACTGGATTCCTGTATAAAGTTCCAAATAACTCAAATAAGAACGATTCAAGAAAACTGAAGAGTGAAGTAAATCGTATTGTATATACGGACGAACGTTCTTATACAAAAGTATACTCCGGAAATTCAAAAGAGTATACCAAGAGATAATTGGAAATTTCAGGGATTTTGGTAAACTAAAGGTAACGGGGAGACCAAAGCGCGCATGGGAAACCCACCAAAAGATGCATGAAAATGAAAAAACAGGAGAGTTCAAGAAAAGGGGTGTGGCTTTATGAACAGGATTTATAAAGTGATCTGGAACAAAACACGGGGCATGTACATGGTGGTTTCCGAACTGGCCAAAGGCCAGTCCAAAGACGGACACCGTGCCGTGGGACGGAAGAAAGTGGCACAGACCGCTGCGGCTCTGGCCGTATTTTTCAGCATTGTCTCTATGGGAGGGACAACTTTTGCGGCGGATACTACGAAGGTCGAATCGTCGACTTCCGATACGGCAGTAGAAGTCTATACCAAGGATGGCACGGATGCGCAGATTGAGGCAGCCAGAAAATACACATATCGCAAAACGGCTGAACTGGATAAAAAATTAACGGACCAGAAGACCAGCACGGCCCTTCATATTTCCAGCACTGGCGATTTGATTGTAGGCACTAAAGAAAATCAGACAGTCAAAGACATCGAAATCCGTGGAAAATTGACTTCTGGAAGCCTTTCTACTGGTGATATCACCTCTACGGGTGATGTGACTGTAACAGGTAAGGTGGCTGCAGATGGTGTGACTGACGAAACTACCAAAGACGGTACCTATATCAAACAAAACAACACGGTAGGAAATAACCTGGTCAGCCTGGATAAACAAGTCAAGGCCAATGATGACCGGATCACCGCTGTGAAGGAATATCTGCAGAAGGAAGCTGCGGATACCTATGTTAGCAAGAACGATGCCGCCGTACAGGATGGGGCTGTTGTGAAAGCCGCCAACACCATCGGCGACAATGTGACCAAACTGGATGCTGCCCTGGCCAAAGAAACGGCTGCCCGTCTTGGCGCTGATGCAGCCCAGGACAAGGTGATCCAGCAAGTCAATGAAAATGCGTCCCAAGGGATTGCCACCCTGGCTACGGCTTACCAAAATGAAGCGGCGGCCAGAGAAGCCAAGGATAATGAACTGAACGAACGGATTACGAACGAAGCCAACGAAATCCACAAAACAACGAATCAGCTGCAAACTGACCTGAATACGGAAACGACCGCTCGTGAAGCGGCTGATGCGGCACTGGATACCAGGATCACCAATGTGAAGGAATATCTGGAAAAACAGACCTCTGATAATTATGTAAGCAAGGCTGATGCCGCCGTACAGGATGGGGCCGTTGTGAAAGCGGCCAACACCATTGGCGAAAACGTGGCTAACCTGGATGCCGCTCTGGATGCGGAAAAAAATGCTCGCATTTGGGCAGATAAAACCCAAGACAAGGTGATTCAGCAGGTCAACCAGAATATGGTGGATGGGGTTCAATACCATCAACAAGAACATGGCTGATGGATTCAACGCCCTGAGCCAGGCGGATGCCAATGAATTGGCAGGCCGTGTGGCAGCGGATACCGAACTGGCAAAAGCGGTCAATGGCGGACTGAGCCTGAGTGACAACAATGTGCTGCAAAAGAACACCGCCAAGGTGAATTCGGATGGGACTGTCAGCACTTCCAAAGAAGCAGCGACTACCCTGGTTATGAATGAAGGCAAAGCAAACCAGATTACCCTCAGCGAAAATGGCATTAAAGTGGGCCTGAACAGCACCGTCCAGGATGCCAACGGGTTCTATGCCGGAGGAGATACGGCAGACAAAGCCAAGGCGGGGCTTAACGCAGACGGCAGCATCAAAGGGGCCAACGGGGCTTTCACTGTAGATACCAAGGGCAATGTGACTTCTACCGGGACGGTACAGGGCACTACCCTGACCGATGGAAAGGCCACCATCAGCAATGGCAATATCAAGACCAACGGTGGATTCATCCAGACCGGCGGCGGCAACGTGAATACCCAGGGCGGGGAAGTCTGTACCAATGGGGGCAAGGTAGCTACCTCTGGCGGCGAAATCAACACTGGATCCGGCAACATCAAGACCGTAGGCGGCGATATCCTGACAGCCGGCGGCAAACTGAATACCAGCGGCGGAGATATCGTGGCAGGGACCGGGAATATTTCCGGCCAGAATATTACAGCCAGCGGAGTACTGAGCGGTGACAGCCTTACGGTAGCCAAAGGTATGACAGGGCACAGCCTGACCCTGACCGGGGGCGACCTGGATGCAGGCGCCGGAACCATCAAGACTACCGGTAAGGTAGAGGCAGGCACGCTGACCACCACGGGCGATGCTACCATCGGCGGGAATCTGACGGTGGATAAGAATCTGACGGTTAATGGCGAATTCAATGCCGAGACCCTGTCCAGCAAACTGGATGAAAACAACTATACCGAAATCCATGGCGGGAATGTGACTTCTGTCAACAGCAAAGTGGATATCACGGATGGAAAAACCTATACCAGTACCTCTACCTTGACGGAAAAAGGCAAGACCGAAACGGCTTCCAATGGAATCAACAGAAATGTGGAAAAGATGGATGCAACAGAATCCAGCGATGTGATTACCAATGACGCCAACGGACAGACCTCCACTTTCCGGCAGAAGATCGATCAGATCCTCCAGGAAATCAAAGCTTCTGATACGGCTTATTCCAAAGTCGACCAGGCCATGGACAGCATCACCAGTACGGTGACGGACGGGACCAACACCACTTCTGTGGAACAGGGAACCCAGAATATCACCAATACGGCGAAACAGGGGACCATTTCCAACATCGCCAAAGATCTGGTGAACACTGCCACCGGCGATATGACCAATACCGTAGGCGGCAAGATGCTGAACAATGTGACCGGCGACATGGAAAACAAGGTGGGCGGAAACCTGACCACTACGGTGGGCGGCAATGAAACCCATACGGTAGGCGGGACCTTGACCGAAACTGTGACCGGCGATGTAACGGAAGACTACAAAGCCAACCTGAGCACTACGGTGGGCGGAAACCAGACCACCACGGTGACCGGCGACAGCAGCCTGACGGCGGAAAACATCACCAACGAAGCCCGGAACAAGATCACCAACAAGGCTCTGGATGTGGAAACCGATGCTTCCAGCTCCATCGTTAATAAAGTCTCCAACGATGCCGGCTCCAACACTTCCACCCAGCTGTCTTATCAGACTAAAGAAGAAATGAGCCAGGCTGATGGCAAGACCGCTTCCTATCTCCGCGGTGCAGCCGAAGAAAAATCCCAGCTGATTGATGGTAGCCAGAAGACCACCATTGACACCATTGCCGGCCAGACCAACACCAACATTACGGATGGGACCAATACCTCCAACAGCCTGCAGAAGGCAGACCAGGTTGCCTCCTCCGTAACGGACGGCACCAATACCACCGTGGTGAACCAGAATGCCGGAAGCCTCGCTTCCTCCATTACCGACGGAGCCAAGGTCAACAACAGCAGCAACACCGTAGACAAATCGGAACAGCTGATCAAAGCCAGCGATACCCAGTACAGCGCTACGTCTAAGACAGCTACTAAGATGGAAGATGCCCTGGTAAGCGGCGGCAGTTTCATCGACGTTATCAAGAACCTCGACGATGCAGCCAACCCGTTCATCGGCAGCGCCGTAACGGATGGCACCAACAGCACTGGCGTCACCCAGACGGCAAAAGATATCACCAACACGGCTAAGAACGGTACGATCGCCAATGATGCCAAAAACATCACCAACACGGCTTCTGAAACCTTGAGCAATAGTGCCAAGAACATCACCAATACCGCAGCGGAAAAACTCAGCAATTCCGCAGCGGAAATCGAAAATACGGCCACCAAGTCCATCAAGGATAAAGTGGGTGAAAACGTGAGCCGGACCATGACCACCAGCAAGATTGCCGAATCTGTGGTGGATGGAGCCAACAGCAACTCTTCTTCCAAGACGGCTGACAAGGACATCAACATTGTTACCGATGGGACCAGCACCAGTACCCTGAGTCAGCTGGCCGGCAGTGTGAATACGTCCCTGAAGAAAGTGGACAGCAGCGGAAACTCCGTGAAGTCCCTGAACAATGTGCAGACCGTTTCGGAAGACACCACCAAGATCACCGATACTGCCAGCGGCGACTTCTCCAGCCGCAGCCAGAAGGCCAACGGCTTCACCAGCCTGGTGAAGAACAACAGCGGCGGATCCAACACGGTGACGGATACGGCCACCAAGTCGGAACAGAAGCTGGTCAGCGGGAACATCATCGACATTCTGAAGGATGCAGAAAAGGGGTATGTGAATACCACCGTAAGTTCTGGGACTGGCGACGATGCTACCAAGACCAGCGTGACCACCACGGACGCCGGGACCACCTTTGAAAATACCGAGCATGCAGCGGCTATTGGAGAAGGATCCATCACCAAGACCACCATTTCCGGGAACACCCTGGAAACCGGCAAGGCAAAGGCGGATTATGTGGATGTGAACAAGGACCTGCACGTGATGGGCAATACCCAGCTGGATGGCACCCTGGAAGTGGCTGGCAAGTCCACCTTCAAGGATGACGTCACCATGGAAAAGGATCTCTCTGTAGGCGGCAACGCTACCGTAGCCGGCGATGTGACGGCCAAGTCCTACAAGGTAGGGGACAAGACCTACATTAACGAAAACGGCATCAATGCCAACGACCAGAAGATCACCAACGTGGCGGACGGGACCATTGCTGAAGGCAGCACCGATGCGGTGAACGGCGGCCAGCTGCATGCAACCAACCAGAGAGTCTCCACTGTGGAAAATCGCGTAGACCGGGTGGAAACCCGGGTGGACAACCTGGACAACCGGATCGATAAAGTGGGGGCCAACGCAGCGGCTATGGCCAACCTGCACCCCATGGACTTCGATGAAGATTCCAAGGTCAGCGTGGCAGCGGCTGTGGGCAACTACCGCAGTGAAACTGCCGGGGCCCTGGGCGTGTTCTACCGGCCTACGGACCGGGTGATGCTGAATGTTTCCACCAGCTTCGGCAATGGGGAAAACATGATCGGCGGCGGCGTGTCCTTCAAGCTGGGCAAGAGCAGCAAGCGGCTGGAAAAGGCGGAAGCCACCAACGCCGCCCTGGCCAAACAGGTGACCAACCTGCAGAACCGGCTGGATGCCCTGCTGGGAGTGCTGAATCCCAGCCTGTCCAAGGACTTCCCGGATGTACCGGCCAACCACTGGGCTTACGAAGCCGTAAGCCGGCTGGCAGGGAATGACATCGTCCAGGGATACGAAGACGGCAAGTATCACGGCGAACGGACCATGACCCGGTATGAAATGGCCGAAATCATCTACAACGCCCTGTCCAAAGGGGCCAAGGCGGAAGCCAAACTGGTAGAAGAATTCCGGCC
>ENA-ORSI01001645-ORSI01001645.1-human-gut-metagenome-genome-assembly--contig:-NODE-1645-length-18434-cov-2.528919_pt1 | contig 18434 bp, 20 predicted proteins | sample MGYA00242187_ERZ509154 | MGnify/ENA primary metagenome ERZ509154 (study PRJEB26280, sample SAMEA2338627) | human gut metagenome | biome: human gut; feature: human-associated habitat; material: faeces...
CAGCGTCAGCGCGTGGCCATCGCCCGGGCGCTGATCACGGACCCCGAAGTGCTGCTCATGGACGAACCTTTTTCGTCCCTGGACGCCCTGACCCGCGCCCGCCTGCAAAACGGCGGCGAAGCGCAGGCGCAGTGGATCCTCTCCCAGCTTTATTCCGCATTCTCCGGGGTAAGCGGCAAGGAGCTGCAAAACGATCCGCTGATGTTAATGCGCGGCTCGCAGCTGGCGATGGCGAAAAACGGCCAGCGTTTGCGGCTGATGGACGGCTGGCTGGTGACGCAGGATCCCCAGGGCAACTACTGGTATCTGCTGCACGGTGAACTGGCGGGATCGTCGTTTGATATGCAGCAAACCCACCAGCTCATCACGACCCTGAATACGCTGGAAAAGGATCTGAAAACGCGTTACCCACAGGCGCAGTTGCTCTCGCGCGGCACGGTATTTTACAGCGATTACGCCAGTCAACAGGCGAAGCAGGATATCTCGACCCTGGGCGTGGCAACGCTGCTGGGGGTGATATTACTGATTGTGGCGGTGTTCCGCTCTTTGCGCCCATTGTTGCTTTGCGTGATTTCCATCGGCATCGGCGCGCTGGCGGGAACGGTCGCCACTTTATTGATTTTCGGTGAATTACACCTGATGACGCTGGTGATGAGCATGAGCGTTATCGGCATTTCCGCTGACTACACGCTCTATTATCTCACCGAGCGGATGGTGCACGGCAACGACGTTTCGCCGTGGCAAAGCCTGGCGAAAGTACGCAATGCCCTGCTGCTGGCGCTGCTCACCACCGTGGCGGCATATCTGATTATGATGCTCGCCCCCTTCCCCGGTATCCGCCAGATGGCGATTTTTGCCGCCATCGGGTTGAGCGCCTCCTGTCTGACCGTCCTGTTCTGGCATCCGTGGCTGTGCCGTGGCCTGCCGGTGCGTCCGGTTCCGGCTATGGCGCTGATGCTACGCTGGCTGGCAGCGTGGCGGCGCAATAAAAAACTGTCGCGGGGTCTGTCCGTCGCGCTGGCGCTGTTTTCGCTGGCGGGGATGTCAATGCTACGCGTCGATGACGATATCTCGCAGTTACAGGCGCTGCCGCAGCATATTCTGGCGCAGGAGAAAGCCATTACCGCCCTGACCGGGCAGAGCGTCGATCAAAAATGGTTCGTGGTTTACGGCGACTCCCCACAGCAAACATTACGGCGACTGGAGAAATTTACCACCTCGCTGGAGAAGGCGAAAAAAGACGGGCTTATCAGCAAATACCGCACCATTCCACTGAACTCCCTTGCGCGGCAGGAGGAAGATTTACATCTGCTGACAACAGCGGCCCCGACAGTAACAAAAGCACTGCAAAATGCCGGGCTGACAACAGTGAACCCGGATCTCAACGCCATGCCGGTGAAGGTTGATGAATGGCTGGCAAGCCCCGCCAGTGAAGGCTGGCGTCTGCTGTGGCTGACGCTGGAAAATGGCGCAAGCGGCGTGCTGGTGCCGGTTGAAGGGGTTAAAAATAGCGCGGCGCTACAGGAAATCTCCAGCTATTACCCTTGTGGCATTGCCTGGGTTGATCGCAAAAACACCTTTGATGAATTGTTCGCACTTTACCGTTATGTGATAACCGGCTTGTTGCTGGTGGCGCTGGCAGTAATTGCCTGCGGCGCAGTGGCCCGCCTCGGCTGGCGCAAAGGGTTTATCAGCCTGGTGCCTTCGGTGCTTTCGCTGGGCTGCGGTCTGGCTGTGCTGGCGATTAGCGGGCAGGCGGTGAATCTCTTTTCGCTGCTGGCGCTGGTGCTGGTGCTTGGCATCGGCATCAATTACACGCTGTTTTTCAGTAATCCGCGCGGTACACCGTTAACTTCCCTACTGGCGATCACGCTGGCAATGCTCACCACCTTGCTGACGCTGGGAATGCTGGTATTCAGCGCCACCCAGGCCATCAGCAGTTTTGGCATTGTGCTGGTGAGCGGTATTTTCACCGCCTTCCTGCTTTCGCCGCTGGCGATGCCCGATAAAAAGAGAACAAAAAAATGATCAAATCCACATTCTGGCGGGCGCTCGCCCTGACCGCTACGCTTATCCTCACTGGTTTTAGCCACTCGCAACCGGAACAGGAAGGCCGCCCGCAGGCGTGGCTGCAACCTGGTACGCGCATCACGCTGCCTGCGCCGGGGATTTCACCCGCAGTCAATTCCCAGCAACTGTTGACCGGCAGCTTCAACGGCAAAACCCAGTCTCTGCTAGTGATGCTTAATGCCGAAGATCAGAAAATCACCCTTGCCGGGCTGTCGTCGGTCGGCATTCGCCTGTTTCTGGTGACCTACGATGCAAAAGGGCTACGCGCCGAGCAATCCATCGTCGTCCCACAGTTACCGCCCGCAAGTCAGGTACTGGCTGACGTGATGCTCAGCCACTGGCCGATTAGCGCCTGGCAACCGCAACTTCCCACAGGCTGGACGCTTCGCGACAACGGCGACAAACGCGAGCTGCGTAACGCCAGCGGCAAACTGGTCACGGAAATCACCTATCTGAATCGCCAGGGAAAACGCGTGCCAATCAGCATTGAGCAGCATGTCTTTAAATACCACATCACCATTCAATACTTAGGTGACTGATATGATTTATATTTCCGCCGTCGGCATGATCAACGCCCTGGGAAATAACCTTGACGAAATCGCAACCAACCTGACTCGCGGTGTTGCTCCCGGAATGCGCCCGCGCGCAGGCTGGTTGCAGGGGCATCCGCAGGCGGTCCTGGCTGGCGTGGATGGCGAGCTTCCGCTTATCCCGGAAAAATTCGCTGCGCACCGCTCGCGCAACAATCAGATCCTGCTGGCGGCGCTGGCGCAGCCAGCCGCAGGTTGATGACGCTATAGCGAAATATGGTCGCGAGCGCATCGCGATTGTACTTGGCACCAGCACCTCCGGCCTGCATGAAGGCGACACGCACGTTAACCTGCGCACCCACGGGCAGCCGAGCACCACATGGCACTACGCGCAACAGGAACTCGGCGATCCGTCGCGTTTTCTCAGCCACTGGCTGGCGCTCGACGGCCCGGCCTATACCCTTTCAACCGCCTGCTCTTCCAGCGCCAGAGCGATAATCAGCGGGCGCAGGCTTATCGAAGCGGGGCTGGTCGATGCCGCCATTGTGGGTGGCGCAGACACCCTGAGCCGGATGCCGATTAACGGTTTTCACAGCCTCGAATCGCTGTCGCCAACCTTATGTCAGCCGTTTGGTCGTGACCGCGCAGGTATCACCATTGGTGAAGGGGCGGGGCTAATGCTGCTGACCCGGGAACCGCAGCCCATCGCGTTGCTGGGCGTTGGTGAATCGAGCGACGCTTACCATATTTCAGCCCCGCATCCGCAGGGCGAAGGAGCGATCCGCGCTATTAATCAGGCGCTGACCGATGCGCAGCTTACGCCGGATGACGTCGGCTATATCAACCTGCACGGCACCGCCACACAGCTCAACGACCAGATTGAATCAATGGTGGTTAACGCCCTGTTTGGCGAACGCGTACCGTGCAGCTCCACCAAACATTTGACCGGACACACGCTGGGCGCAGCGGGCATTACCGAGGCAGCAATTAGTATGTTGATTTTACAGCGTGATTTACCGCTGCCCGCTCAGGACTTCACCTACGGCGGCGGCAACCAGGGGCCCGGAGAGAACGGTTATCAGGGAGCGGCGAAGACCCGCACGTCCGGTGATCCTGTCCAATTCCTTCGCCTTTGGCGGCAATAACGCCAGCATTCTGCTCGGGAGGGTTTCGTGAGCCACTATTTATCCCCCGGCGCTTATCTGCCCCACGACGCGCCCATGTTACTGCTGGAAGACGTGGTGAGCGTCAGCGATGACAGCGCGGTGTGCCGCGTGACGGTTTCGCCCAGTGGCGTACTGGCACCGTTTCTCGACCCGGACGGCAATCTCCCTGGCTGGTTTGCCCTTGAACTGATGGCGCAAACCGTCGGCGTCTGGTCTGGCTGGCATCGCCACCAGCAGGGCAAAAACAGTATTGAGTTAGGGATGATACTGGGCGCGCGTGAATTGCTTTGCACCGCTGGCATTCTGCCCGCAGGCCAGACGCTGACTATTACCGTCAAGCTGCTGATGCAGGACGATCGCTTCGGCAGTTTTGAGTGCAGCATCAACGACGGCGAGGCGACGGGCCGCATTAACACCTTCCAGCCGACCGCGGAAGAACTTACCACCCTGTTTCAACAAGGAGCGTCCTGATGAGTCGTTCAGTTCTGGTTACCGGTGCCAGCAAAGGCATTGGTCGCGCCATCGCCTGCCAACTGGCGGCAGACGGCTTTAACATTGGCGTTCACTATCACCGTGACGCCGCGGGCGCTCAGGAAACGCTGAACGCCATTGTCGCCAACGGGGGTAACGGGCGTTTGCTCAGTTTCGACGTCGCAAACCGCGAACAGTGTCGGGAAGTGCTGGAGCACGAGATCGCGCAACATGGTGCCTGGTACGGCGTGGTCAGTAACGCCGGGATCGCCCGCGATGCCGCTTTTCCGGCTTTAAGCAATGACGACTGGGATGCGGTGATCCACACCAACCTCGACAGTTTCTACAACGTCATTCAGCCGTGCATTATGCCGATGATCGGCGCACGCCAGGGTGGGCGCATCATCACGCTGTCCTCGGTTTCCGGCGTAATGGGCAATCGCGGCCAGGTGAACTACAGCGCTGCCAAAGCCGGAATTATCGGCGCAACAAAAGCACTGGCTATCGAACTCGCGAAGCGCAAAATCACCGTCAATTGCATCGCGCCAGGGCTTATTGATACCGGGATGATCGAAATGGAAGAGAGCGCTCTGAAAGAGGCAATGTCGATGATCCCCATGAAACGCATGGGCCAGGCGGAAGAAGTTGCCGGGCTTGCCAGCTATTTAATGTCTGATATTGCGGGTTACGTCACCCGCCAGGTTATTTCCATCAACGGAGGGATGTTATGACACGTCGCGTAGTGATTACAGGAATGGGCGGCGTGACTGCCTTTGGTGAAAACTGGCAGGACGTTTCTGCACGCTTACTGGCGTATGAAAATGCGGTGCGCAAAATGCCGGAGTGGCAGGTTTACGACGGCCTGCACACCCTGCTTGGCGCGCCTGTTGATGATTTCACGCTGCCGGAGCACTACACCCGCAAGCGTATCCGTGCGATGGGCCGCGTGTCGCAAATGTCGACCCGTGCCAGCGAGCTGGCGTTAGAGCAGGCAGGGTTGATTGGCGATCCGATATTAACCAGCGGCGAAACGGGCATTGCATACGGCTCATCGACCGGCAGTACCGGCCCGGTAAGCGAGTTCGCCACCATGCTGACGGAAAAGCACACGAACAACATCACTGGCACCACCTATGTGCAGATGATGCCGCACACTACTGCCGTTAACACCGGGCTGTTTTTTGGACTGCGCGGGCGGGTGATTCCGACCTCCAGCGCCTGCACGTCAGGTAGTCAGGCTATCGGCTATGCGTGGGAAGCCATTCGCCATGGTTATCAAACGGTGATGGTTGCCGGTGGTGCCGAAGAGTTATGCCCTTCAGAAGCAGCGGTATTTGATACGCTTTTTGCCACCAGCCAGCACAATGATGCGCCGAAAACCACACCTTCACCGTTCGATGAAAACCGCGACGGGCTGGTGATTGGTGAAGGCGCAGGTACGCTCATCCTCGAAGAACTGGAGCACGCCAAAGCGCGCGGCGCGACCATTTACGGTGAAATCGTCGGCTTTGCGACTAACTGCGACGCGGCACATATTACCCAGCCACAGCGCGAAACCATGCAGTATTGTATGGAGCAATCGCTGAAAATCGCCGGGTTAAGTGCACAAGATATCGGCTATATTTCAGCGCATGGTACGGCGACCGATCGCGGTGATATGGCAGAAAGTCTGGCGACAGCAACCATTTACGGTGATAATGTGCCGGTCTCCTCGCTGAAAAGTTATTTTGGTCATACGCTTGGTGCCTGTGGCGCGCTCGAAGCCTGGATGAGTCTGCAAATGATGCGCGAAGGTTGGTTTGCGCCTACGCTAAACCTGAATAAACCAGACCCGAACTGTGGCGCGCTGGATTACATCATGCATGAAGCCCGAAAGGTTGATTGTGAGTTTTTGCAGAGTAACAACTTTGCCTTTGGCGGCATTAATACATCCATCATCATTAAGCGCTGGCCCTGAGTTATACAACCACATGGACATCCCATGTGGTGATTCTTCAAAAAATCTGAATCAATGAATATGAACCTCATCCACATTCAACCATTCTTTTGTTTACCATCTGGTTGTCGCCCCCCTCCAAAAAGCAAATTCTCTTACGCATACTGGAGAGTATTCCGTATAAAGATTCAGCTGGCAAAACTTTATCAGCCTGTAAAAACTAACGGAAGAGTCGATATTTCTCCCGTCCATCACCGGATGATTGTTGCAATAACCCATAGCATCAGAGACTGAACAGCAGTTTTTAAAGCAACGTATTGCTCTGATGTATCAGGCCGGGCAACCCGAAAAAAAACTTTCCACCCGACATTGTCCGCCAGCGTTTATCCCCCGCCAGGCCTGCTGCAGTAAATCCACCACTTGCGAACATTCTTCATCAACTGTGGCACTGACCCGCAGATGGCAAATGCTCGCCTGGCTGAGCAGCAACAGGCATCGTATTGTTGCTCCTCCATGTTGTTCCCGCAACCAGCGTAATACCACCGGCGGTGCTGGACTGGCAGTGTGATTACGCTCAGTAATACGTTCATAAAAGGAAGTACAGAATGCATGAATCTGTTGCCCGTTGATATTTCCTTCTGCCGAATGGAGTGTGAAGTGGACTGCCAGCAGATGCGTCCAGTGGTCCACCGCCTGCTGAACAAAACGCCGGATGTCTCCCGGCTCTGAAATTAAGGCTTCGGTTATTTGCACGAAATCTTCCTTTTCAAACCCTGTTGGATTTTGTCAAGCCGGTGCAGACACAGTAAAGCGCGCATCAACACCTGAAAGGTACGATACAAACACAAGTTACAAACAATAATAACGGAAGGACAATTAATCAGTGAGGAATAATAACTAAATTAACCAAAAGAATGTTACTGGCAATACAACCAAAACTTAAATAGTAATATATTTGTTAATATTATAAATTCAGACTGAGTATGATATCAGAAAATACATTAGTTAATGTAAGAACAGATGCCCGGTAAGACATATACACAATACATCCACAAACACACTCTTTTCATTAAATAAATCACCTGATTAAACCATGAAAGTGTGATGTAAGTCAAAATTACTGACACAATCAATTGATAATGATTATCTCTATCATTATCGTGATATTCGAGAATGAAAGGAGAAGTAGTCATTATAAGCCTTTTATAAATCGTCATAGTAGAACACTTTTTATATGAGTTGCTATATGAAAATATACTGGACAAGAAAAAGCATTCCTGAACATTCAGCACTTCCACCTTCATTAAGAAAGAAAAATTTTACTGACGCATATAATGCTGCATCTTCCCATATCGAATACTGGATAGGTGCTGGCGTCTCATTTATCTCGATGATGATTTTATTCAGAGTATATGATTTTCTTTTACCCGCCCAAGATACTTTCCCGGGTGATATCATCAGAAGTTTATGTGTTGTGTGTCCATCCATATTAATCTGGTTTCAGTTTTCGGTATATGTCATGAGGAAATATTACAGGCATATTCTGGTGCGAGGAAAGGAAACCGAAACCATTTCAGAAAGGTTGATACGTGAGGCTGATACACGAGAATATGAACTATGGCGTCCGGTCCGTCGCTTTTTCTCCATTCTTTTTCTCATTGTTCTATTAGTTTGCATTCATTCACTGATAACAACTATAAAATAAAAGTTATAGCTGTTCTGATACCGGAGAAGAAACGTTCATGCTATGGTCTCCTCTTCCTGTTATATAAAAGAATTTTAAACAACAAGTAAGGGAATATAAATGGAAATGACAAAAAATAAAAATGCAACTATAAAAAAACAGTCATCAGCCGGCTGCTTTTCAATGTTTACTTTATCATTTTCTATTACCTTTATTCCTGCATTTCTTACAAACAGGCAGGAACTTATATCCAGGGGGCTTCTTGTTCCAGCATTATTTCTTGCTGAATTTCTAATTCTTGTTCCACTGTATTTTATTTTCTTCCGAAAAAGAGAAGGATTAGGAAGAGGTTCTTTTCGACTGGATGTTTTTTTTACTCTTTTCTCTTTAATAATGATTATTCAGTTATTTGTCCCTTATCTGCTGGCAGTGAGGAAAACGGAAGAATGGATGATCTCGCAAATGTCTTTTTCCGGAGCCATTTTATGGATTAATATATTTTCTTCTGTACTTCTTGTTCCTGTATATGAAGAGATTGTATTTCGAGGGTGTCTTTTTAACTCTTTTAAACTCTGGTTCCATGATAATATTTATATCCCTGCAATTGTAACATCAGTTATAATCTCTGCATTGCATCTACAATATACATACTTTCGTACATTTTTGATGTTATTTCTGGTATCGTTAGTTCTTATTAGTGCAAAAATAAAGTCGAATGGCCTGTTAATGCCCATATTACTTCACATGTCGATGAATGCAGTCATAGCAGGAATACAATATCTGGCTTCTATCAGTTATACTCATTAACAGAGCATTTTCTGTTACAATCTCATATGATAAAAATTAAACGGACTGGCATTGTTACTATGCGGTATGCATAAAATAATAAACGTTCGGAGGAGCCTAACTTAAAGCGTTACATAGGCACCATTATCATATAATGAAGCACCTGTAACAGGTGCTTCATTAACAATATAAGGTTTAACTTCCACTCCCCGCAGACGAAGAGGCACTTGATGTACCTCTGCCGGATCCAAACTGGGATGATAATCCTATACCTGAGGGAGACATGGAGGGACTAACCGTCGCAGTCGTTGCCCATGAATGTACTTTATCACCTATATAAGCCCCTGCAATAGAACCAAATCCCGGGCTAATAAACGTACCAGCAAGTGAACCAATAGCAATTAATTCTGCCTGCCCGTCATTCCCGTCACCTCCAGATATTTGTTTTATTTCATTTTCAGATAGTTTTCTCATTTCAACACCTTCGCTATAAGATTTGTGAAGAAGTAAAAATTCACGTTTAACCACAACGATAAAAATGTAACTACAAGTGATAAAAAAAACATATATAGATTAAAAAAATTATATCCATAGTAATAACTAAGATATAATGACACCGGAATATAAAAGAACAGATAATTGATAACAAAAGCAATCACTGTTATTTTTATATCCTTCTTGACCTCCCCCATCGACAAAACTCCTTACAAAGTTACACCAGTGGATTTTAAATAGAAATAATCCTGTCAACAGTTCTCAACGTAGTTTCTCTGTGTGCAATAATCACCCGGGTGATATTCATTTTTTTTATGGCAGCATTAACGAAACGTTCACTTTCTGTATCAAGAGAACTTGTAGCCTCATCCATAAATAATATTCCAGGTTTCCGGTATAAAGCTCGGGCAATGAATATACGCTGTTTTTGACCGCCGGAAAGACCTTCCCCCAGTTCACCTATTAACGTTTCATACCCCATTGGCATTTTCATTATCACATCATGAATATGACTTGCTCTGGCACATTCTGTCATCCATTCGTCGTCTGTTTCTTCTGCAAACCCACAGATATTTTCACGAATTGATCCTGAAAATAGCCGGTCGTCCTGCATAACACAGGCTATCATACGGTGATAATTATTTATTCCAAGTTGACGTATATCCGTGCCATTAACCAGTACTTTTCCACTATCTGGTTCAAACAGTCCACATAATACTTTCATTAATGTGGTTTTTCCGGCACCGGAGGCACCAGTTATAGCCACACTTTCTCCCGGAGCCACAGACAAATTCAGACCACTGAATACCTGTGCTGACTGGCTGTCATACCGGTAGCTTAAATCAGTGGTTTCCAGTGAAACCGGGCTCATGTCAGCAACGATTTCAATTTCCGGTTTCTTTTCTTCCTTTTCATGTAGTGCAATATCTGCAATGCGCTCATTATGCAGACTCATTATTCTCAGTTGAAGAAGAAAACTGGTCAGCGAAGCAACCCGATCCGAAAACTGCCCACGAAAAGAACCAAATGCCACAAACATCCCTATTGTCATCTGATTATCGATCACAAGGCTTGCACCCAGCCATAAAATCGCCACCTGATCACAGGCGGCAACAAAAGTATTTATTCCCCCGAAGAGCAAATCCATCCTGGTTAACTTAATACCTGAATTGATCGCATCTATTTTCAGGTTAAGCCAGTGTGTTCCCCGGATCCCGACCATACCCTGGATTTTTACCGTGGCAATACCATACAGGCTTTCCATAAAATAGGAGCTGGCCCGGGCCCCCCTGACAAGAGTTTCTTCCGATATTTGCCGGTAATAGCCGTATGTCACCAGACGAATAAGAACGTAAACCATGGTAAAACCGAGAACTATCCAGGTAAGATATCCTCCATATAACAGCATCATCACAAAAACACCCACAACCATAATACTGTCCATGATTGCCCCAACCACACAGGTGGTAAAGGTGGCCCTCAAAGTGTCAAGGGAGCCAAAACGCGACTGGATATCACCTAATTTACGGCGTTCAAAAAATGCCAGCGGCAGTCTGAGAAGGTGGTTAAACAGACCCGACTGCCACTGTATATTGATGAGCGTGCTCATAACCAGTGAGGACCATGCACGCAGCATACTCACCGCGGCCCTGAGCAATATAAAGAACATCAGGCCAGCAGAAATAAGCGTCAGCAGCCCTCGGTCCCCCGCCGGAATCGCATGATCCATAACCAGCTGAGTTCCCACCGGCATTACCAGATTGATTGCTTCAATTACAGCTGACAGACAGAAAATTTTCGCCAGTGTTCTTTTAATACCGTAAATACTGTTAATCAGTGAACGGAGACTTATGCGGGTTTGCTGGGTTTCCGTCCGGAATTCACCTCCGGGCCAGACCTCAAGTGCAATGCCCGTAAAATACCGGCTCATTTCCTCCCGACCGAGATATCTTCTTCCTCTGGCCGGATCATGCAGTACATAACGGTTACGCTTTACGCTGACCAGCACGACGAAGTGACTGAAATCCCAGTGGAGAATACACGGCATTTTGAGGGCACCAAGTTCATCCAGCTCCAGTGAAAGAGCCCGGGTGATCATCCCCAGCTGCTCCGCTATTCCATTGATTCCTGCAAGGTTTGCTCCACGGGCCGAGAGATTAAACTTACGACGAAGAGATATCAGGTCAATATTCTTACCAAAATGACCGCATATCATTGCCAGGCAGGCCAGTCCACATTCAGCGGTCTCCGTCTGATGAATAACCGGAACACGACGTCGCCAGCGCATATCAAGCTGATTTATAATTTGTCTGAAATTCCCGTTAGTCATTGAGCGGTCCTGTTGCACTGTGTTTCATGTCATAGAAAGGAGAAAGCATCCACTGGTAAATACGCCTTTTTTCCAGAAATAGTGTACTTTCGGCTTTCATTCCATTTTCCAGAGGGAGGTTTTTTTCGTCATATCTGATAATCTGCTTTTCAGGCATCGCAATGACTTTATACCAGGGAACAGAGGCGCCCGGCGTATTCTGTGGTGCTCCCTTATAGGTCAACATTTCCTGTGTTGATGCAGGAGTCCTGGATATAGTTTTAACCGTAGCAGAAAACTGCCCAAATTTTTCTGCCGGAAAGGCTTCATAACGAATATTCACTTTGTCACCAGCCGAAATATAAGGAACAGCATCATTCGGGACCCAGAGAATAAGATAATAATTTTCAATGTTCTCAGGAATAACCTGCAGAAGGTTGTCTCCGGGATTGACCATTTGCCCGACAGTGACACTCAGGGAGTCAACTTTCCCGTCAGTCAACGCCCGGATAATGATTTCGCCCTCCACATCAGTGTTAACCAGTTCTTTCTGTAACTCGTACCGTTGCAGTTCCATCTGGTAGATACGGTTATCAAAATCTGCTGCCTGAGTCTGAATCTGACTCTCCAGAGTGGTTATCTGCAGGGCATTCTGTTCGTTCTGTCCGCTCAGGCTAAGAAGATTGTTTTGTTGCTGATAATATAATGCCACCTGGTTAGTTAACTGATCTTTATTAATCAGCCCTTTTGTCTGATAGTTTCTGTAATTCTCCATGTTGTTTTTCATTATTTTTATCCCTTCCTCTGCACGCTGTATAATATCTGATGAGCGACGAAACGCATCTGTGTATTGCAGGCGTTGTTTTTCCAGGGTATCCAGCGTTATTTTTTTACTTTCTTCCAGACGGGAAATAATCTTGTCCACACGAACCAGCTGGTTTTCTATATCCCGACGATGATTATCAGTGACAATACCACTACGTGTACTTTTACTGATGTCAATCAGATAAACAGGATCCCCTTTTTTTATCAACTGTCCTTCATGAACAAACTGCCTGACAACAAATCCCTGTACACCTGAATATATATTGACAGCTCTTGGCCAGGTTGTGACCTCACCACTGACATTAACACGGCGGCTATAGGTACCAACAATAATGAACATCAGAAATGCCGTAATAAACACTATGCTTCCCAGTATGATTAACCATAGTGGTATTCCGGGAAGTAATATTGCCCGTCCCTGCCACTTCATTTTTCTGTTTTCTAAAGCATACTGACGAAACAAAATAGCTCCTCTTACTCACACTTTTCCTGTAATACCTTCACTGGTTAACCGAAATGCTATAATCAAAGCCAGAAAATACAGAGTCCTGTCAAAATAGTATCAGCGATGCATTTACCCCGTAATTTACAATTATCTCTGTATCTTCAGAGGTACTACGTTTTATGCAGCCGCTCAGGGATGTATGTCACAATTTTCTTTCGCCTGCTTAACCATCGTACTTCTCCTTCTCCCCATGGCTGAAGCTGTATGAGATAGTCAATAACTTTTCGACCAAAGCCTGGTTTACAACAGAAATCCAGAATCCAGATCCTTCCATCTTCATTCCATTCAGACGGATGCAACCTGAATTCTGGATCCCTGAGCAGGCGTGCTTCTGTATCAGCCTCAAGATATGCCCAGGTAATATACGCCAGTGGAAAACCTCGTGAATCAAACAGGAATTTAATCTGATTATGCTGTATCGCATATTCAGTCCAGTATTGAATGGTTAACACCGGATACAGACTGTAATTACGATTGTAGAGCATACAACTGACCGCAAAACCGATCTGTTCATAAACAGTCCATTCATCTTTTCCTCTGATGGTTTCCCTTATATAAGACATGATTACTATTTCCCTTATATATTTATTACACTGTGTTTCTTATCGGTTCAAGATATCCAAATGCATCTCTGGAAAACTTAAGCATAAAATTTTTCATATCAGAAATTGCTTCTTGTAAAAAAAGGGGATCATCGCCATGATTATCCAGCAGGATGGCAATTTTTTCGCACATATTCTCTTTCCTCAGCTCTTCCCTGGGTTGCAGCCTTTTCATGGTATGATGTTCAATTTCTTTCAGGAGTAATGAGGCATTTATCTGACGTCTGGTACTGCCTTGCGTCAGCCAGTGGATGGCCTGGGAAAAACACTGTTGTGCAACGGTGAAATAAACATCATTCTTGATGCTACTATTCAGTGCCTGCTTTTGATTATGCCTATGATGGATTAGCGTCACAACCAACTTTTGCAATGGTGAACCATCCTGATTGACAATATCTTGGGCATGTGATTTCTCGTAGTATTTATTGAGTAATGCAACAAAACTGTTAACCAGTTCTTTCAATATATCAGGTATCTCTTTTTGTGTTATAAATTCTCCAGGAATACCCAACAGTTCTAGATAACAGTAATAACATGCTTCATGAAAAGTTTTCTGAAATATCTCCTCAACCTTCAAACGGGCTGCAAGAGTGAAGTCAGGGTCAAACATATATTTTCCGATATACAAGCAGAGATCAGACAGCCCTTGCATAAGTACCATCGGTTCTTTTGCCAGTTCAGCTAATCTTAGTTTATACCCAAAATCAGCTGGGGAATCTCCCGGAAACAGACAACTGAGTCCGTTAAAATCCATTAATCTGCCATCCATTGCAATATTAGAAGGAGAAGTTGTCAATCTCAGGAAACGTGTTCGACAAAATGCCATTTGCCAGGCCTCACGACGTGCCAGTTCACATAACCCCTCAATGCAATAAATCCGGGGATCAGTTCGTGCTTCAGCATCAATTTCTTCCGGTGGTACAGGTAGATATCCTGGCAGCTTGTGGATCACAGATCTAACCCGACAGGCATCGTGAATTAACAGACTGGAATACTCCGGTTTTACTTGGAAGTAAGGTGCCCGTTCAAAATGCGCCGGGCGAACAACAGGCTCACGTACCAACAGGGCTCTTCGTGATTTCCTACCGGAGCGCTCAAATGCCTTTTCAGTATAGAGATCTGTAAGTAAAATCGCCCGAACCCGCACAGCACTATAAGGTAATATTTGAGCCAGTACTTCTCCCCACAAAGCCTCATATATTGCATGAACAGCGCCGAGTGCACCATTAGAATGACGTTCGTCAGTACCTTCGCCAACCAACGGATTACTTCCTATTCCTTTAACCTGGTAGTTACCATCAAACCCACAACGTGCACCACCTCCATTACGCTGAATACCACTGCCACCATAGCGCTCTGCATGGAACACTTTGGCAGAAGCTGTACTGCCAGGATCGATAATATAACTGCAGGCATTTTGCAGCTCGTCTGGATTTCTGACATCCTCTGCACACCAGATTAATGAGGACTTGATCTGCCTGGCAGTGAAAGGCACCAGGTTTTCATTCAGTTCAGAAAGTGAACACTGATGACTCATCTGGCAGTATTCTCCGTTTCAATTTTCATAAAAGAGTGTTCATAAAAGAGCAAGTAAGTGTCCTGACAGCTTCTTCCTTATTACAATAAAACTCTATTAATTACACATAAATTAAAAAATTATTTATCAACGACTGTAAATCATATCTTCATCAGTAAAGTGTTGAACATAAAAACACACTTATAAATGGATCTTCTATCTGTTTTAAACAAAAAGGATATATTTTACAGGTACTACCGAAAAAGTACCTGTAAAATAAATAAAAATATAATTAGCTACCGCCACCAGCAGAAGAACTGGCACTACCACTTCCCACGGTCGAGCCAATTGCTGTTGTCAAACCGGCAGATACGGCTCCAACTACAACCCCAAGTGGACCACCAGGTATTCCGGCGAGAGCTCCAACAATAGCTGCAGCACCTGCAGCATTAGCTGAAGTCGCTGGCGCACCTCCCGCCCCGGAAATATATCTTAACTGTGATTCTGTTATTTCTCGCATATAAACTCCATCATATTTAACTTCCGTTTTTCCAGCCTGACCAGACCAGAATCCTTCGAATCCCATGAATCAGCTCAATAAAACCAAGAAATATTATAAAGCTTAGAAAAACGTCAACATAAGAATTCCCTTCGCCAACAATTCGAAGGGATGAAAGTGAAACCAATAAGATAGTAATAGGTAAACTGAATATAGCCGTCAATTGGGACAGTTTTTTATAACTCATTAATACCTACCTGTTGCTTTATTTTCATTATGAAAAGTTACCAAATCTTAGCACCTCAGTCAGGAGAGTCAGGTCATCGATAAAGAATATTCCAGTAGAGTGGCGCTCATGATCAAAGATAACAGCAAAGTTGATGACAGTGCTGACCGACTGTCATTTACAGAAACTCTGTTTGTAGCAAATTCCATCTTACCTGACCTCACCCAGACAAAGACAAAAGAGAATGATTGTTATTTACTTTTCAAAAAAAGTGTCATATTGTCCATATAAAGTCAAGAGGTATTTTACGTTATGTCACTGATGCAATTGTTAGTCAGGATCTCATGGTTGTCGCTCATGTATAACCTGAGACTTGAACGCACACTAATAGCACTGACGGTCATACATCGGGAAATGTGAGGAGGCATAAGAATGAATTGTGATAATAATCACAGAAATGAAGAATTCATTGTTACCTTTGATAAAGGCAACAAGCAAGACAATTCAAGACGAAAACACGATAATTTTCCTATAGAGGTAGAATCCTCCGTAGAGCAGGAGACACACTGTATCACAAATAATAAGTCGGCTTCCGGTATAGTAGCACATGACTATGATGCCGATTATATTTGTGGTTGTGGTGAAATTATGTGTCCTGGTTGCGGTCATGACCTATAACAAACATTTTTGCAAACTGATACCTGATCAGGTACAAGCCTGTTGATTATTATGCTGAATATTCCATGTTATAAAACCATCGATATAAACATTAACAAGAAAAAACATATATTGTTTATCTGAACATTTATCGATGGAAAACCAAAGGGGAAAGTATGTATCTTACGAAAAAGATTATAATAAGTATGATGTTAATATTAACATCCGCTGCATTTTCATCAGATCCACCTCCCCTTCAACAATCGTTAGAAAAAACAACCTATTTTTCTATAGGTATGAATGGGTTTTGATCTTACCCACCAATAGTAGACACAGGACTAAGTGAGTAAACTCTCAACCAGAGGTGACTCATGACAAAACCAGTATCAATCAGCAAGAAGCCCCGTAAACAACATACGCCTGAATTTCGTAACGAAGCCCTGAAACTCGCTGAACGCATCGGTGTGGCCGCCGCAGCCCGTGAACTCAGCCTGTATGAATCTCAGCTTTATGCCTGGCGCAGTAAACAGCAGCAACAAATGAGTTCGTCAGAGCGCGAAAGCGAACTGGCCGCTGAAAATGTCCGCCTTAAATGACAACTGGCGGAGCAGGCTGAGGAACTGGCCATCCTCCAAAAGGCCGCGACAACTTCGCGAAGCGCCTGAAATGAAGTATGTCTTCATCGAAAATCATCGGGCAGAGTTCAGCATCAAAGCGATGTGTCGTGTACTTCGGGTTGCCCGCAGCGGCTGGTATGTCTGGCTCTGGCGTCGTCACCAAATGAGCCTGCGCCAACAGTTTCGGCTCACCTGCGATGCCGCTTTCCATAAGGCATTCTTTGAGGCAAAGCAGCGATACGGTGCTCCCCGCCTTGCTGACGAAATGCCGGAGTTCAATATTAAAACCATTGCCGCCAGCCTGCGTCGTCAGGGGCTGCGGGCGAAAGCCAGCCGGAAGTTCAGCCCGGTCAGCTACCGTGCACATGGCCTGCCCGTATTGGAGAATCTGCTGGAGCAGGACTTCAGCGCCAGCGGCCCGAACCAGAAGTGGGCGGGTGACATCACGTACTTGCGTACCGATGAGGGCTGGTTGTATCTCGCAGTAGTCATCGACCTGTGGTCACGCGCCGTCATTGGCTGGTCGATGTCACTGCGAATGACAGCACAACTGGCCTGTGATGCACTGCAAATGGCGTTGTGGCGGAGAAGACGCCCGGAAAGCGTCATTGTTCATACGGACCGTGGTGGTCAATACTGTTCAGGGGATTATCAGGCGCTGCTGAAGCGACACAACCTGCGTGGCAGTATGAGTGCGAAAGGCTACTGTTATGACAATGCCTGTGTGGAAAGCTTCTTTCATTCGCTGAAGGTGGAATATATCCACGGGGAACGCTTTAGCAGCCGGGAAATAATGCGGGCAACGGTGTTTAATTATATCGAGTGTGATTACAATCGCTGGCGTCGTCACAGTGCCTGTGGCGGTCTCAGCCCGGAACAATTTGAAAACCATAATCTCGCTTAGGACCGTGTCCACATTACGTGGGTAGGATCATATTACCTGTATGAAACTCACATCCCACGGTACGGATCACGGTCACGCCTATCAACTCATGCTGGGCAGCGATGTTAAATTGCACACCATTCCGATGAGATACCCTGACTGACCTTGAACAAAAGGTTTACGCTACTTTGTATTATGTTGTTCACTGGTGAATACTCCCTTAGCAAGGTACCCATAACTCAGGGAGGTAAAAGTACAATCAGGGCTGGCAGCACTGCATGTGCTCTCCGGGGGTTTACCAGAACATTTTCTCATTTAACGCAACATTGTGAACAGCGAAGACGTTTCTGGCAAGAACGATACCAATGATAGTCATAATGAATTCCTCAAGAACTATTGATGACTTTAGCATCATCTCCACAGACATATTATAAAATATGATTTAGCATGCATCCGATTATTGATTAGCGCCCTATCGTGTTCTTTGGAAATTAACTTTTTATCATAGTCTTAATTACTCTTTTTAAGCCAACAGAGACAAAATAGCACCGCAACCATGTCACAGATGACACCTACGCAAGTACAGTATCATTTGCCAAGAAGGGCTAGGGAATGAAGCATAAGAGCTAACTGGTTTGACAATATACATACACATAGG
>ENA-ORSI01001653-ORSI01001653.1-human-gut-metagenome-genome-assembly--contig:-NODE-1653-length-18394-cov-9.545995_pt1 | contig 18394 bp, 15 predicted proteins | sample MGYA00242187_ERZ509154 | MGnify/ENA primary metagenome ERZ509154 (study PRJEB26280, sample SAMEA2338627) | human gut metagenome | biome: human gut; feature: human-associated habitat; material: faeces...
TGAGCGCGCCCTCGGCAAGACCGGCGGCACGCCCGGCAGCGAGGCATAAGTGCTATGGGAAAGTTTACCGGCGTACTGATCGCCAGCGATTTTGACAACACCCTCATCTACACGGAAAACGCTCTGAAGGGACTGGAGCCCATGCCGGAGCTGCTGCCGGAAAACCGGCAAGCCATCGAGTATTTCATGGCTCAGGGCGGCACGTTTTCCATCGCCACAGGCCGTGCGCTGCCCTCCTTCAACGGAGTGCGGCAAGGTCTGCCCATGAACGGCCCCACCATTCTGTTCAACGGCGCGGCCATTTACGACTTCCAGAAAAACGAATACCTGTACACAGCCTTTCTGCCGGACACGGTGCGGCCCCATATCACGCAGGTGCTGGACGCGTGGCCGGAGGCGGCGGTGGAGCTGTACCACGATGACAACGCCATTTTCGCCGTCCACGCCAATGAACTGACCGAGGCGCACCTTCATCTGACACACGAGCCCACCTCTCTGCTGGACTCCGTCGATCAGGCGCCCTCTCCCATCAGCAAGGCCCTGTTTGAGATCGTGCCGGAGAAGCTGGACGGCCTGTGCCGCTATGTCAGCGCCCAGCCCTGGGCTTCCCAGTATGAGATCGTACCCAGCAGCGTCTACCTGCTGGAGCTGACCGCCAAGGGCGCCAGCAAGGGCGAGATGGTGCAGCGTCTGGCCCGGCGGCTGAACGTCTCTATGGAGAACGTCTACTGCGTGGGCGACCACGCCAACGATCTGGGGATGCTGGCTCTCTCCGCCATCCCCTTTGCCCCGGAAAACGCCATTGAATCGGTGCGTCAGGTGCCCGGTATCCACATCCTGCCGGACGCCCGTCACGGGGCGATCGCCGCCCTGATCCGCGAGCTGGATCAGCGGTATTGAGGGCGAATTGGATATTTTTGAAAACGCTTGTTCATACAATGTTCACTTGACGCTGCGCCGGGAACAGAGTATGATAGCTTTTGGAGAAATTTAAGAACTTTCAGGTGAGTATCCCATGAAACAAACCCAAATACCCCCCACACCCCCGCAGGACAAGGAGCCGGACAATAATAACAGATCCCTCTCCTCCCTGTGGAACCTGTGGGTCGATAATTTGAAGGAGTGGCACTTCTATCTGGTCGAGGAGCATGGCCACCACCAACGGGCGGATATCTCCGGCTGGATCGACAAGCTGCGGCAGCGGATCCGGTCGTTCATGACCTCGCTGCGGCGGGACATGCGGCACCAGAAGAACGCCAGCCGCCACCGGAAATTCCCGGAATCGGATTACGGCATCGCCCAGTTCTGCCTCTATGTGGCAGGTAGCATCCCCCGCGTGACCTCCGCCATCCATGAGCGCCTGACCCTGCGCCGCCGCAAGCATATCGACGCGGCCCACGCCTTCCAGAAGCAGGTGGATAAGGTAAAGACTCATCCCGTGGCCTTCCTCAGCGGCGCGCTGGTGGTGGTGGCGGTGTGCGCACTGCTTTCCCTTTACACCATCGGCACCACCGCCGCCTATGACGGCAACGACCTTGGCACCGTATCGGGCATCCGCACCGTCAACGCCGTGGTGGACGATCTGGAAAATATCACCCGCGAAACGCTGGGTGACGAAAGCTACACCGTGGACATGGACAAGCTGGACACGCAGGTGGGCGTTGTTCGCCGCCAGTCGGTGGAGAGCCGCGAGGAATTCACGGACAACCTCTCTGACGAGTTGGGCATGGTGGAATACGCCTACGCGCTGTACATCGACGGCGAACCTGTGGCCGCCACCACCTTCCCCGGCGCGCTGGACGAGCTGCTGGATCAGCTGAAGAAGGGCTATATCACCGCCAACACGGTGGATTCCTACTTCGTGGAAAACGTTGAGATCAAGCAGGAGTACGTGGACGCGTCGCTGGTGATGAATCTGGGCAACATTGCCGAGATCCTCAACGCCACCAAGGCCGGCGAGGTCACGTATACCGTGCAGGCCGGTGACAGCTATTACTACATCGCCGAGCTGTACGGCATGTCGGTGGACGACCTGCTGGACATGAACCCCGGCTATGATCCCAAGCTGCTGCGGGTGGGCGATGTGCTGACCATCTCCAACGCCGTCCCCTACCTGACCATCGTGAATGTGGAGCGGCAGAACTACGTTCAGGACATCCCCTATCAGGTGGAGTATCAGGACGATACCACCATGTATCAGGGCGATTATAAGGTGCTGTCCGCCGGTGAATTCGGCAAGGCGGATGTGACCGCCAACGTCACCTATATCAACGGTGAGGAGACGGCTCGTCAGATCGTGGCCTCCGTCACCCTCAGCGATCCTGTTACCGAGATGCAGGCACGCGGTACGATCCCCCGTCCCACCTGGTTCCCCACCGGCAGCTTCCGCTGGCCCTGCAGCGGCACCATCACCTCCTATTTCGGACGCCGCAACACCGGCATCCGCGGTGCCAGCACCTATCACGAGGCTATCGACATCGCCAACAGCTACGGTACGCCGATCTATGCCTCCGACGGCGGCACCGTTACCTATTCCGGTTGGCGGGGCGGTTATGGCTATCTGGTCATCATTGACCATGGCAACGGCTATCAGACCTATTACGGTCATAATAGTTCGCTGGTCGTCTCAGTGGGCGAGCATGTCTATAAGGGACAGCAGATCGCCCGCATGGGCTCCACCGGTGTGTCCAGCGGCAACCACTGTCATTTCGGTATCCTGATCAACGGTACGTTTGTCAACCCCTTGAACTATCTGTAAACAGAAACCTTTCGGGAAAAGAGGAGAATTTCATGAAGCATTTTGTTTCCGCACTGCTGTGCACCGCGTTGTGCGCACTGACCGTCGTCCCCGCATGGGGCGTCACCCCTGCTCTGACCGGCGACACCAGCAACATCCCCCTGCTGATCGTGCTGGCCGCCGTGGCCGTCATCGCCATTGTGGTGCTGCTGATCATGATGAACAAGAAGAAGCGCTAACTGTACAAAAAGGGAAGCCCGGTCGCATGACCGGGCTTCCTTTTTCAGACTGTCAAATAGTCTGTCATTGCGAGGAGGGCAAAGACCGACGCGGCAATCCGTTTCTTTTCCTGTTTTGGAGGTACGGATTCCCACGCCAGTGTGAGCACTGGCTCGGAATGACAGGCCTTTTCGGGCGGACAGAGTCGTCCGCCCCTACGCACGGCCATCGATAGAACTTCGTATGGCGGCATGACCACATGCCGCCGCTATTTATATTCATGCCGCGCAGCGGCATACCGCAGCTCTTCATTTTTCTCTCTTCACTTTTCACTGAAAAAGCGAGGCGGCATTGGCCGCCTCGCTTTTTAGAACAGCGTCTCCTGATACGCCAGCTCCACCTGCCCGATGGAGCGCATCTGGGCGGCGTTCTCCGCCGTCAGCGCGTCGCAGATGGCCATCTTCCGGATGATGTTCTGCACCGTGATATCCAGCGCCGTTCCCGCCCGGTAGTCGGCGGGGAAGATAAAATCCACCCGCCCCCTTGCCAGCAGCTCCTCCACGCCGGTACGGTTGGATTCCTGATACACGGCGATAGCCTGGCCGCCGTAGGAGCGCATCATCTTCATGCAGGGCACGTCAGAAAGGCCGTCGCCCACGTAGATCATGTTGGTAAAGGGGATCCGCTTGCTGTCGTCGGGCATGGAGTCGTTCAGCTTCTTATCCTCGCTGACCTCCAGCACGCCCTTGTTGATGCGGTACACAAACTGGGTCTTGTTGGTGAAGTTGACGTCCAGCTTGGGCCAGCAGGCCGCGCCGTCCCGATAGTAAAACTCGCAGGCGTAAATTTTCTTGAAGTGATGGGCAATGCCGCTGCCCTCGATGATCTCCTTCAATCCGGAGGACAGCACGTAGTGCTCCACCGTCACGCCCAGACTGTCGCCAAAGGCAACGATCCGGTCGAACCACTCCCGCACGCCGGGAAACAGCTCGATGGCCTTGCCGCACTGCACCAGATAGTCCCGGTTCAGGGATTTGCCCTGGGCCCGGCACTCCTCGATCATGGTGTACATATAGGCCAGCAGGCCGTCCATCTGGTTCTCCCAGCCGAAATTGTTGGCCTTCTGCCAGAATTGCGCCGGTGTATAGCCCAGACTGGGGATAAAGGAATAATCCTCCATGTCGGTGGTGCACAGGGTCTTGTCAAAGTCGTACAGCAAGGCGATGATGGGTTTCTGGTTCATGGATTTCTCTCCTTTTGGGTAAAAAAGCGGCCGCAGGCCGCTTTTTCTGTCTTATTCGCCGGTGTAATTGCGGCCAAACTTCAGCTCGTCCAGACTCAGCTTGAAGTCGTCGGAAATGGGCGTCTCCTGCGGAGCGGGCTGCTCCGAGGCAGTCTCCGGCTCCGTATGCAGAACGTCGTCCAGATGCTGCATGATATCCTGCTGGATCTCCTTCACCTCGCCGGCAGGCGCGGTCTCCTGATGGGGCAGCTCCATCTCCGGCAGGGAATTCAGGAACTCCTGCTGCTGGGCGCACAGCTCGCTGCCGTGGCGGACAAACTCCGCCAGACTCTGCTTGGCCATGGCCAGCTTCTCCTCGGCGTCCTGCTTGTCCTGCTCCAGCTGCGCCAGCTGGGCGGCGTGCTGCTCCTTCGCCTCTTTCAGCAGGTTCTCCTTTTCGGTCTGAGCCTCCTGCACCAGCTTGGCGGCCATCTTCTGAGCCGTCAGCAGCGTGGAGCGCATGGCGTCCTCGGTGGCGCGGTATTCCTCCACCTTTTCCGCCAAGATCTTCAGCTTGGCCTTCAGCGTCACGTTCTCCTTATACAGCGCCGTGTAATCCTCGGTCAGCGTGTCAAGGAACTCATCCACCTGCGCCATGGCATAGCCGTTGCCGAAGCCGGAGGACTTGGGAAATACTTTTTCGGAAACTTCCTGCGGTGTCAACATGGTATATCCCTCCATCTATTTCTGCGCCCGCTTACAGATACAGGCCGTTGTTTTCCAGTTCGTCGATCAGGTCGCCCATGATATCCACGCTGTAGGGCGTGATGATATAGGTATTGGCGGCCACCTTCTTGATCTTGCCGTCGCCGGCATAGGCTACGCCGGACAGGAAGTCGATCAGGCGGCGGGCCACGTCCTTATTGGTGGACTCCAGATTCATCACCACCGTGCGCTTTTCCCGCAGGTGGTCGGCGATCTCGCTGGCGTTCTCAAAGCGCTCCGGCTTCACCAGCACCACCTTCAGCGCGGCGGTAGCGTGGATATTCACTACCTTGTTGTGGCGCTCCTCCGGCTGGCGGCGCTCCTCGCGGCGGTCGTCAAAGATGCTTCTGCTGTCGTTCTTTTCAGGCTGTTCCAGCTCCTCATCCTCGTAATCGTAATCCTCGTCGTCATACGGATGAATGATCTTCTTGATCTCGTCCATGAAACCCATTTGAAAGCCTCCCTGTTGTGTATTTTCAGTGGTTGTTTATTTCTGATAGTTGCGTGCGCCGAAGATGGCGGAGCCGACCCGCACCATATTGGCGCCGCAGCGAACGGCGTCGGCATAGTCGCCGCTCATGCCCATGGAGATATATTCCCATTTATTATCGTACATTTCTCGGCTTATGTCAACAAAAAGACGATGAACTTTCTCAAAATATGGTATATTTCCGCCTTTTTCCACCGCAACAGGTGGTATCGTCATCAGGCCCCGCACCCGAATGTGGGCCAGACCCTTGGCGTAGGCCGCCGCCTGTGGCAGCTCCTCCGGCGCGAAGCCGGACTTTGCCTCCTCGCCGCCGATGTTGACCTCCAGCAGCACGTCCTGCACCAGCTCCATTCTGGCGGCCACCTTTTCGATCTCGTCCAGCAGTTCTTTAGAGCCCACCGACTGAATCAGCGCCGCCTTGCCCACCACCTGCTTCACCTTGTTGCGCTGCAGGTGGCCGATAAAGTGCAGCGGCGCACCGTCGTAAGCGTTCTCCTTCAGCTTTTCCGTCATCTCCTGCACCCGGTTCTCGCCCAGCGCGTCGATGCCGGCGGCGATGGCCTCCTGACAGGCGGCAGCGTCGTTCATTTTGCTGGCGCCCACCAGCGTGATATCCTTGCCGGTGCGGCCCGTTTCACGGGCGGCCGCGTCGATCTCGGCGCGAATGCGGGCAATATTTTCTCCAATAGCAGACATGGAAGTTTCCCCTTTCTATATATTTAAGCTGCGGTGAAGCGCCGCATTGTTTATCCGATCACCTTGCCGTCGCTCAGGTCTGCCGAGGTGACGATCACCTCGTCGCCCTGCCGCAGCATGCTGGAGTCATCCTCGGCGGACACCGCCTCGGTCAGCACGTAGCCGTCGCCCTGATAGACCACTTTGACGGGCTTGAATTTGGCCCGCACACCCAGGCGGCAGTACACGCCGGTCACGCCCTCCTCGCTGACCCGCAAGGCGTTGGACGGCAGGCGCAGCCCCTCGTAGGTGCGCAGCACCAGCGTGGCCGACTGATGGCGCATCAGCGTGGTCTGGGCGATGTATTTCTCGCTGTGCAGCAGCAGGACACGGTGCCCGTTCTCGCTGCGGGAGATGCTGTCGATGGTCATTCGCAGGTCGATATTCAGCCCCTTGGCAAACCGCACCGTCACGGTGGAGCGGCCCTCCAGCTGCTCCGCCTGGGCGTCGGTAATGCTGGCGGCGTAGTACCAGGTGTCGCCGTAGATCAGCTTGCCCACGTTGGCGCTGTCGCTGCTGACGGGCTTGACGCTGTTCAGCTTGCTGTATGTCAGGTCGTCCTTCAGGAAGTCCAGCGTCAGCACCGACTCATAGCCGTCGCAGGCGGCGGAGTAGATACCCGCCTCCGGCGCGGTGATAGCCGTGCCGTTCAGAGAGCTCTCCAAGTCGCTGATAGACTGCTCCGTGGCCTTGATCTCCGCCTCGATCTCCTCCTGAGAGGATGAGGTAAAGTCCCGCTTCAGCACAGCGCTTTTCAGGGCGGAGACCTCCTCGTCCGCGCCGCTGTACTCCCCGCCGGCGATGGACTGCCGCAGGGTCAGGATGCCGCTGTTGATGGTGGAATCCAGCTTCAGCGCCGCGTCCGGGTCCAGATAGGAGATCAGGGAAAAGGACAGCTGCTCCAGCCGCAGCTGTAGCGCCTCCAGCTGTTCCACACGGGTCAGCGCGCCGCTGTCGGGATAGGCGGTGGCCATGGTCTGGTTCTTGCCTACCCGCTCGCCTTCTGACAGGCTGTGGCCCAGCGTGGCGGCGTCGGAGTGGAACGTCTCCTCCTCCCGCACCAGATAGCCGCTGATCTCGATAGTCTGTTCCTCGACAGAGGCGTAGACCAGCGTGGTATTGATGGGATCGGAGAAATACCGGTAGGCCTGCACGGCGAAATAGACCACCGCAGCCGCCAGCACCACCACGGATAATATTTTGAAAATCGGTGTGGATGATGATTTCATATCCCGCTCCTTGTGTATATCTCTTGTGCTGTGTGTTTGCAAATATCCCGTAGGGGCGGATGCCCACATCCGCCCGCCGTTGGTGTAATGGGTTCTTGCTGTCGCTTGTAGGGGCCGACGACTCTGTCGGCCCTATCGGTGGCTCGGATGTTTATCGTCAGGGCGGACAGAGTCGTCCGGCCCTACGGATCCGGCTGGCTGTTTTACATCTCCTCCGTCTCCTGAAAGCTCACCGCTCGCGCCGGGGCGATGGTGGAGATGGCGTGCTTATAGATCACCTGCTGGCGGCCCTCGCTGTCCAGAATGACCACAAAGCAGTCAAACCCGGTGATGGTTCCCCGCAGCTGAAAGCCGTTCACCAGAAACATGGTGACGGGGATCTTCTGCTTCCGGGCCTGGGTCAGAAATACTTCCTGAAGATTATTTGTCTTTTGCATAGCGTCCTCCTATGTATCTTTTTTGTACGGACGCTATCTCTATGGGACAACCTCCGCCGTGATTCAGCATAAACCACGGCTATGGAGATATTCTGTCGCTTTTTGCAATCCCTCCGGGAAATTTGGTTGCCGCTGCCAGCGCACCCAGAAAATATCCGGATTCCGCCGCAGCCATGTCAGCTGCCGCTTGGCGTACTGGCGGGAGCGAAGCTTCACCTCGGCGATGGCTTCCTCCGTGGTGGCCGTACCCTCGGCTACCGCCAGAAACTGCTTGTAGCCGATGGCCTGCAAGGCCGTGGCGTCACGGGGCAGGCCGCTGTCCAGCAGAGCCTTCACCTCCGCCAGCAGCCCCTGCTCCACCATGATATCCACCCGGCGGTCAATGCGGTCGCGGAGATCCTGCCGGTCGATGAAATCCAGCCCGATATACAGGGCGTCGTATTTGGGCGGCTGCTGCCGCTCCAGACGGTCATGCTCGGTGATGGTCCGGCCGGTCTCCTGCCACACCTCCAGCGCACGGATGATGCGCTTTTCATCCCGCAGGTGGAGCTTCTCCGCCGCAATGGGGTCGATCCGGCGCAGCTCCTCCAGCAGCGTTTCAACGCCCTCGGTTCGGGCGCGGCGCTGCAATTCCTGCCGTATCTCCGTGCCCTGCGACCCGGCGGCAAAGTCCGTGCCCCGGATCAAAGCGTCCAGATACAGCCCCGTGCCGCCCACCAGCACCGGCAGCTTGCCCCGCCGCAGGATATCCTGGACGCACGCATCCGCCGCCTGCACATACCGTGCCGCCGACCAACTCTCCGCCGGGGCGGCCACGGCTACCATGTGGTGGGGGATGCCCTCCATTTCCTCGGCCGTCGGTGCGGCGGTCCCCACCGCCATGCCCCGGTAGATCTGCATGGAGTCCACGCTGACCACCTCGCCGTTAAAGCGCTTGGCCAGCGCCACGCCCATTTTCGTTTTTCCCGTGGCGGTAGGGCCCACCACGCACAGCACTGTGGCCATTGGCGTCACTCCCCAATTACGCTCGTTTGAACATCTTCTCGATGTCGTATTTGCTCAATTGATACTTCACCGGTCTGCCGTGGGGACAGTACAGGATCTCCCCCGACTGCACCTTTTCCACCAGCGCCGCCAACTCCGTGGCGTCGGTGGTCATACCGGCCTTGATGGCGCTCTTACAGGCCATGGTGTGCAGCAGCTCGTCCCGTGCGCCGTTGGGATCGGCGCGGCCCAGCGCCAGCTTTTGGGCCAGCTCCTCCAGCGTGACGGCGGCGTCCGCCGCCAGAATGTCCGCCGGAACCTCCCGGATCAGCACCGTGCCGCCGCCGAAATCCTCGCAGACGAAGCCGAACTCCTGCAGCAGCGGCAGGTTGTCCAGCACGGCGGCATAGCTCTCCGGCTCCAGCTCCACCGTTTCCGGCGTCAGCAGCGGCTGGGCCATCAGGGGCTGGCGGTTGGCCTTCAGCACGTCGAACCGCAGCCGCTCGTGGGCGGCGTGCTTGTCGATGAGCCACACGGTTTCGTGCTCATCCTCGCAGATGATGTAGGTTTTCAGCACCTCGCCCACCATGCGCCACGGCGCTTCCTTCACCGGCTCCATAGTCTGCTGCTCCGGCTCCTGCGGCATGGTGATGGTCTCCTGCGCCGGTGCTTCCGGTACTGCGACTGTCTCCGGTTCGACGGGTTTTTCTGTCAACGTCTCTGCCTTTACAGGTGGTGTGATCTCATAGGTGCGGCCCGTCAGGGGCGAGGATGTTACGATGGGCTTCTCCGGCTCCGCCACATCCCGGACGTAGACCGTCTCGGCGCTGTGGGGCCGCTGGGCCATGGCGGGCACGCTGTCCCGGATGACGTTTTTCGTGGCCGGGGCGGCGCTTTTGGGCAGGAAGCTGCCCAGCGGCTTTTTCTCCTCCGCCGGGGCGGCAGCCTTCTCCTTAAACTCCTGCGCCGTCATTTTCCGAAAAAATTCCGGTGCATTATCGGGCTTTTTGGGGGCCTTTTCGGCGTTTAATGCGTCCAGAATGGTGTAATATACCGCGTCAAACACAGCTTTATCCGACACGAACTTCACCACCGTCTTGGCGGGGTGAACGTTCACGTCCACCCGATCCGCAGGCAGCGTCACGTGCAGGACGCAGCCGGGGAACCGCCCCTTGAGGAGCTGGTTCTTATAGGCTTCCTCCAGCGCCGCCGTCAGCAGCTGGGACTTGACGAACCGGCCGTTGACGAAAAACCCCTGCTTGCCACGGCTGCCGTGGCCGTTGAGGGGCTTGGTGACAAAGCCCTCCACCTTCACGTCGCCGCCGCTGCCGGAGATGGGCAGCAGGCCAAGGGCGAAATCCCGCCCCATGGCGGCGTAGATGGCAGACAGCAGCTGGCCGTCGCCGGGAGTGTGCAGCACCTCCTGCCCATCCCGCAGCAGCTTGAAGGACACGTTGGGATGGCTCAGGGCCAGATGCTGCACCACGCCGGACACCGCCGCACCCTCGGCGCTGTCCTTCTTCATGAACTTCATCCGGGCGGGGGTGTTGTAGAAGAGATCCCGGACGCAGATGGTGGTGCCCTCCGGGCAGCCGGTAGGCTCCGCCTGGCCGGGCTTGCCGCCCTCCAGATGGAGCGCCGCGCCCATCTCCGTACCGGCGGCGCGGGAAAAGATATCCACACGGCTGACGGCGGCGATGGCGGCCCGCGCCTCGCCCCGGAAGCCCAGCGTGCCGATGGCCGCCAGATCGGCGGCGGCACGGAGCTTGCTGGTGGCATGGCGCAGAAAGGCGGTAGGCAGCTGCTCCGCCGGAATGCCGCAGCCGTTGTCGGTGATGCGGATGTAGGTCAGGCCGCCGTGCTCGATCTCCGCCACGATGGCGGAGGCTCCCGCGTCGATGGCGTTCTCCAGCAGTTCTTTGATGACGCTGGCGGGACGCTCCACCACCTCGCCGGCGGCGATAAGATCCGCCACATGGGGCGGTAGGCATTGGATCTGCGGCATGGTTCCTCCTTGTTGGGTGTCGATGGGTAGAAATGGGTGTTGGAAATCGTGTGTAGGGGGCCGACGTCCTCGCTATGTGAGAGGCCGTCTCCTCGGCCCCCTCTGACGAGGGGGCTGTCAGCGAAGCTGACTGGGGGAGAGACGACGAAACAACAATGGCATGGTGCATGTCAGATCTCTCCCTCCGTCATGACCTTCGGTCATGCCACCTCCCTCGTCAGAGGGAGGTGCTGAATGGCGTATTTATGATAGTACGGTGCGTGACCCGGCAGGCGACCACAAGGGTCGCCCTTACGCGATCATGTGCAGTTGCCTTGGCGGCGGGGTGTGGTCACCCCCCCCCTACGCACGGGTGTCAATAGCATTTCCGTAGGGCGGCATGACCTCATGCCGCCGCAGCGTCAGGACAGCTTGCTTTTCAATTCATATAAAAGATTCAGCGCCTCCAGCGGGCTGAGGGTGTCCACCTGCGCACGGCGGAGCGCTTCGATGACCGCGCTCTCGCTGAGAGCCTCCAATGACACCTGATCCGTCTCCACAGGGGCGGCGTGGGGCTTGCCCGCCTCGTCCTCCAGCTCCTGCAAAATATGCCGGGCACGGGTCAGCACCTGCTTGGGCAGGCCCGCCAGCTTGGCGACCTCGATACCATAGCTGCGGTCGGCGCCGCCGGAGATGATCTTCCGCAGGAAGATGATATCCTCGCCCCGTGTGCGGACGGCGATGTTATAGTTGCGGACGCCGGGCAGCTCACCCTCCAGCGCCGTCAGCTCGTGATAGTGGGTGGCGAACAGGGTCTTGGCTCCCAGCTTTTTCGGGTCGGCGCAGTACTCCAGCACCGCCCGGGCAATGGACATGCCGTCAAAGGTGGAGGTGCCCCGGCCGATCTCGTCCAGGATCAGCAGACTGTCGGCGGTGGCGGCCTTCAGAATATCGCTGACCTCCGTCATCTCCACCATGAAGGTGGACTGTCCGGCGGACAGGTCGTCGCTGGCGCCGATGCGGGTGAAAATGCGATCCACCACGCCGATGCGGGCGGCCCGAGCGGGAACAAAGGAGCCGATCTGCGCCATCAGCACGATCAGCGCCACCTGACGCATGTAGGTGGATTTACCGGCCATGTTGGGGCCGGTGATAATGGCCACCCGGTCGTCCTTTTCGCCCATATAAGTATCGTTGGGGACAAACATGCTGTCCCGCCGCATCTGCTCCACCACGGGGTGGCGGCCATCGTGAATTTCGATGACGCCGGACTCGTCCACCACAGGGCAGCAGTAATTGTTCTTCACCGCCACAGCGGCCAGTGAGCACAGGGCGTCCAGCTCCGCCACGATGGCGGCGGCACGCTGCACCCGCGCGGCCTGCTCCGCCACGTGGAGCCGCAGGTCGGTAAACAGCTGATATTCCAGCGCCTTTACCCGATCCTCGGCAGAGAGAATATCATGCTCCAGATCCTTCAGTTCCTGCGTGATATAGCGTTCGCCGTTCACCAGCGTCTGCTTGCGGATGTAGGTGTCCGGCACCTGATCCTTGAAGGAGTTGGACACCTCGATATAGTACCCGAACACCTTGTTATAGCCGATCTTCAGGGTGCGGATGCCGGTCTTTTCCTTTTCGGCGGCCTCCATGCTGACGACGATGCCCTTGCCGCCGTGGAGGATGGTGCGCAGGCGATCCACCTCGCCGTCGAAGCCGTCCCGGATCAGCTCGCCCTCCCGAACGGAGAAAGGCGGCTCATCCACCAGCGTCTGCCCAATGAGGGCGGCAAGGTCGTTGAGGTCGTCCAGCGCCTCGTTCAGCTGGTGCAGACGGCCCTTTTCAAAGCAGGACAGCTGGGCCTTTACCAGCGGCAGCTTCTCCATGGCGGCGCGTAGGGACGCCAGATCACGGCCGCCTGCCGTGCCGTATACGATACGGCCCACCAGACGTTCCATGTCGGAGATGCCCTGCAAGGCCAGAATCAGCTCCTCGCGGGCCACGGTGTGCTCCACCAACGCCGCCACGGCGGCGCTGCGGCGGTCGATCTCCGTGACGGACAGCAGCGGACGCTCCAGCCACGCGCGCATCAAGCGCCCGCCCATGGCGGTTTTCGTCTTGTCCAGCACCCACAGAAGGCTGCCCTTCTTCTCCTTGCTGCGCAGCGTCTCCGTCAGCTCCAGATTGCGGCGGGCGGTCAGGTCCAGCTCCATGAACTGGCCCCGGCGGTAGTATTCCAGATCGTCCACGTGGGACAGGTCGGTTTTCTGCGTCTCGTGCAGGTAGCTCAGCAGTGCGCCCAGCGCCAGAAATACCGCCGGGTTGTCCCGGGGCAGGCGGTGCAGCGCGTCGTCGCCAAACTGGCGGCGGATCAGCTTTTCCGCCGCTTCCATCTGGAAGCGGCCCGCCGGTAGCTTTTCCAGATGGCAGTTCAGCTTATCCTTCAAAAAGGTATGAAGCGTCTCTTCAAAGAAGGCGGCTTCGTTCACCACCGCCTCGGCGGGGGAAAAGCGGGCCAGCTCGTTGATAAGCTGCTTCACCCGTTCCGGGCCGGAAAAGGCGGTGGCGTGGGCCTTGCCGGTGGTGATGTCGCAGGCGCACAGAGCGGCGTAGTCCTCGTCCAGATAGATACCGGCGCAGAAGTTGGAGCGCCCCTCCTCCAGACAGGCGCTGTCGATCACCGTACCGGGGGTGACCACCCGGATGATATCCCGCTTCACCAGCCCCTTGGCCTGTGCGGGATCCTCCGTCTGCTCGCAGATGGCTACCTTGTAGCCCTTGGCGATCAGCCGGGCAATGTAGGAGTCCGCAGAGTGATAGGGAACGCCGCACATGGGCATCCGCTCCTCGGCAGGCTTGTCCTTGCTCTTGTCGCGGGTGGTCAGGGTCAGGTCAAGCTCACGGGACGCCGTTTTGGCGTCGGCGCCGAACATCTCATAGAAGTCGCCCAGCCGGAAGAACAGGATGGCGTCCTGATTCTGTTCCTTTATTTGCAGATATTGCTGCATCATGGGGGTCAGTTCTGCCATAGGGGACTCCTTTCAAAATTGCGTATCGCACTCCTGTCATTGCGAGGAGGCCGCAAGGCCGACGCGGCAATCCGTCGGGGCGTTAAGAAAACATGCCGGTGGCATGTTTTCAGCCTCCGATCTCGGCGGCTATGCCGCCGTAGCATCCATCTGAATTTCCACCGCATTGTTAAGAGAACGGATTCCCACGACCAGTCTGAGGACTGGTCTCGGAATGACAGAGAAAACTTTATACCATCTCGCCGAACAGCGCCCAGGTGTTGCTGTCGGTGATTATTACATCATGATAATTGCCGATGGCGGACGCGTCGCCCACCAGATGCACCAGCCGTCCTCCGGCGGTGCGGGCCGTCAGCGGCCAGCGGCTGTCGTCGCTCTGGCCGTCGATCAAGCAGCGGAGGGTGCGGCCCACGTATTGGGCGTGAATCTCCTCTGAAATTTTATTCTGGGCGTCGCACAGCCGGTCGAACCACACCTGCTTTTCAGCGCGGGGAACGGGGTCGTCCAGCTTGGCGGCAGGCGTACCGGGCCGGGGAGAGAAGATAAACGTAAACAGCGCGTCGAACCGCACCTGCTCCACCAGCGCCACCGTCTCCATAGCTTCTGCCTCCGTCTCGCCGGGGAAGCCGATGATCACGTCGCTGGTCAGCACCAGCTCCGGCATGACCTTGCGGGCATAGGTGATAAGCTCCAGATAGCGAGCCTTATCATAGGGGCGGTTCATGGCCCGCAGCACCCGGTCGCTGCCGGACTGCACCGGAAGGTGCAGCTGCTTTGCCACGTGGGAACACCGGGCCATGGTGTCGAACAGCTTGAAGCTGGCGTCCTTGGGCTGGGAGGACATGAAGCGGATCAGGTAATCGCCGGGAATTTCATCCAGCGCCGCCAGCAAATCGGCAAAATCATACCCGGTGCCCAAGTCCTTGCCGTAGGAGTTGACGTTCTGGCCCAGCAGGGTGATCTCCTTATAGCCCTCGGCTGCCAGCTGGCGCACCTCGGCAATGATCTGCTCCGGATCGCGGCTGCGCTCACGGCCCCGGACATAAGGCACGATGCAGTAGGAGCAGAAGTTGTTGCAGCCGTACATGATGGACACCCACGCGCGGGTGCGGCCCTCCCGCACCACCGGCATGCCCTCGGCAATGGAGCCATGCTCATTCTCCACCGAGAACACCCGGCCCCGACGGGTATACACCTGATACAAAAGCTCCGGGAACTTCCACAGTGCCTGCGGCCCGAATACCAGATCCACATGGCGATAGGACTGGCGCACCTTTTCCGCCACCTCTGGCCGTTGGGCCATGCAGCCGCACAGACAGATGATCTGCTCCGGGTTGGCCTTTTTCGTGTGGGTCAGGGCGCCCAGATTGCCGTAGACCCGCTTTTCCGCGTGGTCGCGGATGGCGCAGGTGTTCAGTACGATGATATCGGCCTCGGCAGGCTCGGTGACGAATTCGCAGCCCATGGCCTCCAGCATGCCCATAATGTGCTGGCTGTCGGCCACGTTCTGCTGGCAGCCGAAGGTGTCCACCAGCGCCTGGACAGTCTTGCCTCGCTGGATGTGCAGATCCTTTATTTTTTCAGTAAATTCCCGCTGGCGGGCCATGTCCGCGTCAGACAGGACAACGTTTTTCCGTTCCAAAAGTACCTCCTTCGCCCGGCGAATGCCGCAAGGCGATTTTTAATCAAGATATTATACCACATCCCAAACCGCAACACAAGAAATCGGGGAAGAAAAATGACGAAAAAAGAGGACTGACTTTCTATCAGTCCTCTTTTTTCTCCGTCTCCGGATGCAGATGCTCGTATACCGCCTGCGCCGCGGGAGCGGGCAGCGCCTTCCGCAGATCGTCCAGTGACGCGCCCTCGATGGCCTTTACCGTGCCGAAGCGCTTGAGGAGCGCCTGCTTTCTCACTTCGCCCACGCCGGGAATGCCGTCCAGCTTGCCCCGATAGGTGCGCTTTTTGTGCTTCTGCCGCTGGAAGGTGATGGCGAACCGGTGCACCTCCTCCTGAATGCGGCCGATCATGGTGAAGATATGGGGCGACTGCTGGATGCCCAGCTCCGCGCCCTCCACCGTGACAAGCGCCCTCGTCCGGTGGCGGTCGTCCTTCACCATGCCCAGAATGGGGATGGCTACCCCCGCCGCCCGTTCCGCCGCCAGCGCCGCGTGAACGTGACCCAAGCCGCCGTCGATCAGCAGCAGGTCGGGCAAGGGCGGGAATTTTTCATCGTCCCGATGGGCGAACCGCCGCTCCAGCACCTCCTGCATGGCGGCGTAGTCGTCGGGGCCGGTCAGCGTCTTGATGGCGAACTTGCGGTAGTCCCGCTTCAGGGGCTTGCCGTCCACGAACACCACCATGGAGGCCACCATGTCGTCACTGCCCAGATTGGAGATATCGTAGCTCTCCATCCGTCGGGGCGTTTGGGGCAACCGCGCCAGTGTCTGCAAATCTGTCAATGTCCTAGACAGCCGCTCCGACTCGGTGGTGATGCGCTCTACCTCCTCCTTGGCGTTCTGCGCCGCCATGTCCACCAACTGGGAGCGCTCGCCCCGCTGGGGCGCTTTGACGGTCACCTTATGGCCCGCCTGCCCCGTCAGCAGGGCGGCAAAGGTCTCGCTGCCGTCAAACAGGCACGGCAGCAATATCTCCCGCGGCAGCACCGCCTTGTCCAGATAGTACTGGCTCAGCACGGCGGACAGCACCTCGCTCTCCGCCTGATCGGCGGCGGTGGGAAAAATTTCGATCTGGCGGCCCAGCAGGTCGCCGTTTTCAATGTGCAGCACCGCCGCGCCGCACCGTACCGGCCCGATGTATACGCCCCACACGTCCGTATCGGCGCACACCCCGGCGATGACCTGCTGCTGCTTGCCCAGCACCTGCAGGGCCTGCATCCGGTCACGGAGGGCCGCCGCCTTTTCAAATTCCAGCGCTTCTGCCGCCATCTCCATCTCCTGCCGCAGCCCTGCCGTCACCTGCCGCAGCTTGCCGCCCAGCAGCTCCGCCGCCTGGGCCATCCGGGAGTGATACTCCGCCTGACCGGGACCGTCGGGAGAGCAGAAGCCGTCGCATTTCCCGATGTGGTGATTCAGGCACGGCCGCTCCTTGCCGATGTCCCGGGGGAACTGGCGGTTGCAGGTGGGCAGCTTCAGCGCGGCGCATACCGCCTGCAAGGCCGCCCGCGTCTCGTGCCGCCCGCCAAAGGGGCCGAAATACCGGGCTCCGTCCTCCTCCGGCTTGTTCACCAGCGTGAACCGGGGATAGGGCGCTTTCTCATTGAGCCGCACAAAGGGATAGCCCTTGTCGTCCTTCAGCAGAATGTTGTACCGGGGCTGGTGCCGCTTGATGAGGGAGTTCTCCAGAATCAGCGCCTCGAACTCCGTGCGCACCACGATGGTATCAAAGTGATCCACCTGCGACACCATCATCCGGGTCTTTTCGTTGTGGCCGCTGCCGGACTGGAAGTACTGGCTAACGCGGTTTTTCAGCTTCTTGGCCTTGCCCACGTAAATGACCAGCCCGGTCTTGTCCATCATGATATATACGCCGGGGGACAGCGGCAGACTGTCCGCCTTTTGCAGCAGCTCCTGTTTCGTCATGACAAAGTCCCCCTTTCCAATGGTGTTCCCAGTATAGCACGCCGCCGCCTGTGCCGCAAGGTTGCTTTTTGCGGTGGGATATGATACCATCAAAGGAAAAAACACGAAAGAGGGATCGTTTTATGATACAGGATATCGCGCCCCACCGGTTCGACCGGACGTACGTGATCGGCAAGCCCGACGCCAACGATATCGCCCTGTGCGTCCGCAAGGGCAAGGTGCTGCTGCGGCGCCGTGGCGAGGAGTGGGCGCTGCCCCGGTTTGGCAACGGCGTCCCCACGGCGGACGCGCTGCATGTGTTCTCGCTGGACGGCGTGGACTGCTATCTGGCCCGCACACCGGACAGCGCGCCGGAGGGCACGGAGTATGTGGACGTGGGTGGTATCCGCGCCGTGCGGCCCATGGAGGTGGCCTTCGCCGCCATTACCGCCGTACAGCTGCACCGGTGGTACGGCGCGCGGCAGTACTGCGGACGCTGCGGCCACAAGACGAAGCCCAGCGACGTAGAGCGGGCCATGGTCTGTCCGGAATGCGGCCAGATCGAGTATCCCAAGATCTGCCCCGCCGTCATCGTGGCCGTCACCCACGGGGATCAGCTGCTGCTGACTCGCTACGCCAACCGTCCCTTCCGGGGCTACGCCCTCATCGCCGGATTTGTGGAGATCGGCGAGACGCTGGAGGACACCGTTCACCGGGAGGTGATGGAGGAGGTGGGCGTGAAGGTGAAGAATCTGCGGTACTATAAGAACCAGCCCTGGGCCTTTACCGACACGCTGCTGACCGGCTTTTACTGCGAGCTGGACGGCGACCCGGCCATCACCCTCGACCACAACGAGCTGTGCGAGGGCATGTGGCTGCGCCGTGACGAGATCCCCAACCGGGAGAACGACGTGAGCCTGACGGCGGAGATGATTGAACGGTTCCGGTTAGGCTTGGAATAAATCTGAACAAACAAGAAGCGCCGCCC
>ENA-ORSI01001655-ORSI01001655.1-human-gut-metagenome-genome-assembly--contig:-NODE-1655-length-18385-cov-3.300436_pt1 | contig 18385 bp, 19 predicted proteins | sample MGYA00242187_ERZ509154 | MGnify/ENA primary metagenome ERZ509154 (study PRJEB26280, sample SAMEA2338627) | human gut metagenome | biome: human gut; feature: human-associated habitat; material: faeces...
AAAATGTCTCTAAGGGAAAAATGAAGGCAAATCAGACGGCTTTATTCATAGTAGATTATTCAGCATATTAAAAATAGAAATAATGTCAGTATGTTGGTAGCTTCTTATTTCATGGCGGAGATTGAGGGAATAATATCTATAAAGCTATTATGGTTGTTTACCGGAAATATTTTAGATGAATATAGAAACAGGGGCCATCTCAAATTTGAGACAGCCCTTGTTTCTATATTGATTTTCTGTTTAATCCTTTTTTTCTGTTCCGGCATGCGGATAATCAATTGTGTAATGTAATCCGCGGCTTTCTTTCCGTTCCATGGCCTGTCGGGTTATCAGATAACCTACATTGATCATGTTTCGTAATTCGCAGATCTCACGCGAAGCTTTTACGCGCTTAAATAGGCGTTCTGTTTCTTCATACAAGATGTCAAGTCTGTTCCAGGCGCGAACCAGTCGGAGATTGCTTCGTACGATACCTACGTAAGATTCCATGATCTGGTTAACTTCTTTCATGCTTTGAGTGATCAGAATACGCTCTTCGTTGGAAATAGTTCCTTCCTCATTCCATTCAGGAATATCTTCATTGAAATCATAGCGATCCATGACACTGATAGCATGCTTGGCAGCAGCATCCGCATATACGATGGCTTCTATCAGTGAATTGGATGCAAGTCGGTTACCGCCGTGCAGTCCGGTGCAGGAACATTCGCCCAGGGCGTACAGGCGCTTGATGCTGGACTGACCGTCCAGATCCACTTTGATACCTCCGCAAAGGTAGTGTGCTGCGGGAGCAACCGGAATATAATCCTTGGTGATATCGATACCCAGACTCAGGCATTTTTTATAGATATTCGGGAAATGCTTTTTGGTTTCTTCCGGATCTTTGTGCGTTACATCCAGATAAACATGATCTTCTCCGCGCTGTTTCATTTCACTGTCAATGGCACGGGCTACGATATCACGTGGAGCCAGAGACAGGCGTGGATCATATTTCTGCATGAATTCTTCTCCATCCAGATTCTTCAGAACGGCGCCATATCCGCGCATGGCTTCCGTAATCAGGAAACTGGGACGGTCGCCCGGATGATAGAGAGCTGTGGGATGGAACTGAATAAATTCCATGTCTTTAACAGCACCCTTTGCACGGTATACCATGGCAATACCGTCACCTGTTGCTACCAGAGGATTGGTTGTGTGGTTATAGACAGCTTCACATCCTCCAGTTGCCATTACGGTTATCTTGGAGAGGAATGTATCCACTTCACCGGTTTTTTCATTCAGAACATAAGCACCAAAGCATTTGATTCCCGGAGTGTGTCGGGTAACAATGATGCCCAAATGATGCTGCGTAATGATTTCAACAGCATAGAAATTACTGAAGACCGTAATGTTAGGATGCTTCTTGACTGTTTCAATCAGGCTGGTCTGGATTTCAGCCCCTGTATTATCCTTGTGATGCAGAATACGGAATTCAGAGTGTCCGCCTTCTTTGTGAAGATCAAATTCCCCGTTTTCCTTTTTATCGAAATTGACTCCCCATTTGATCAGTTCTTCAATTTGGGAAGGAGCGTTCTTAACTACTTTTTCAACAGCAGCAGGATCACTGATCCAGTCTCCGGCTACCATCGTGTCGTGGATATGTTTTTCAAAATTGTCCACCTTCAGATTTGTTACAGAAGCAATACCACCTTGTGCATAGTAGGTGTTGGCTTCTTCCAGTCCGGCCTTGCAGATCAGTGCAACCGAACCTTTATGCGCCACTTTCAGCGCAAAGCTCATTCCGGCAATTCCTGAACCGATAACGAGAAAATCGAATTTTCTTACCATGATTAATGCGTATTTTCGACAAAACTACAAAAAAATTACTATCTTCACGAGAAATTATTAAATATCTGCATAGATAATGAACAGAACTTTTCATTCAAGGGTAGGAGCGGGGTACTGGTTACTGATGGCAGCTACCGCCTTTTTGCTATTTGACTTCTTTTGGTTTCACGAGCTGCTGCTGACTTTGATGCTGGCCATTGTGATGATTTTTGAGATTGAGATGCTGATCCACACGCAATATGTGGTAACGGCAGAGGGAAATCTGCAGATCGAAACCGGCCGTTTTGTACGGAAAGCCACGATACCGTTGGAAAAAATTATGTTGATTCAGCATGTAAAAAGCTGGGGAATAGCTCCCGCTTTATCTCCAGTACGCCTGAAGATCAGTTATCAGACGGAGAAAGGAAAAGCTTCTGTACTGGTTTCCCCGAAAGGAGAAGATGATTTCATCCGCTGCCTGATGAAACGCAATCAGGCCATTCGGGTGGAATAAACAGATAGAAAACTCAAAACAAATAAAGATATGGTACGGAATTTTAAGATGCGCAAGATCGCCATCTGGAACTGGCTGTTTGCGCTGGTTATTATGATTGCCATCGTATGGACTGTCTGGGAAACTAACGATTACTGGAATCTTTTTCCCCTGGTTCTTCCGATTCTGATTGTTATCGATGAACGTATGACCCGCATTCAGGTACGCGACAACGGAGACATCTGGATCCGTCGCGGTTTGAGCGGCAGTGTCAAGGCGTATGGAGTAATGCGTATCATCAAGCAGAAAACCAAGAAACCCTGGAGCCGCGGCAGGGTGCTTATCTATTACACCAAAGGATTCATCAATGTAGATCCGGCCGATCTGAACGGTTTCATCCAGTGTGCCCGTGAAAGAAATCCTCACGCAGAATATTTTGAAGAATAATCTTTATGCATAACCTTATGTACTATCTTATAACCTTATGAAATACCAAGTTGCAATTATTGGCGGAGGCCCAGCCGGATATACGGCGGCCGAAGCAGCCGGAAAGGCCGGGCTTAGCGTGGTCTTGTTCGAGAAAAAAAATCTGGGAGGTGTATGCCTGAATGAAGGATGCATACCGACCAAAACCTTGCTGTATTCAGCTAAAGTCTATGATTATGCAAAGCATGCTTCCAAATACGCAGTCAATGTTCCCGAAGCGTCCTTTGATCTGGCCAAGATCATAGCCCGGAAGTCAAAGGTCGTGCGCAAGCTGGTTCTGGGCGTCAAATCCAAACTGACAGCCCATCAGGTGACACTGGTTCAGGGAGAAGCCTGCATTGTTGATCCGCATACCGTCCGTTGCGGAGAAGAAACTTATACTTGCGATCATCTTCTGATCTGTACCGGAAGTGAAACATTCATACCTCCCATTGCCGGCATTCAGGAAGTAAACTACTGGACTCATCGTGATGCACTCGACAACAAGGAAGTGCCCCGTTCGCTGGTCATTGTAGGCGGAGGAGTAATCGGCATGGAGTTTGCCGCTTTCTTCCAGACCCTTGGTGTAGAAGTGACCGTCGTTGAAATGATGGATGAAATTCTGGGCGGAATGGATCGGGAGCTTTCCGGTCTGCTGCGGGCCGAATATACCAAACGCGGCATAAAATTCCTGCTGCACACGAAAGTGACCGGAGTCAGCCAGACCCCCGAAGGCATAACCGTGACTTATGAACAGGACGGAATGGAAGGAACCGTATACGGTGAAAAACTGCTGATGAGTGTGGGAAGACGTCCGGTGCTGAACGGATTCGGACTTGAAAACCTGAATCTGGAACTGACGGAACGCAGAAATGTCAAGGTTGACGAGCATTTGCAGACCTCTGTTCCGGGCGTATATGTATGCGGTGACCTGAACGGAGTATCCCTGCTGGCACATACTGCTGTCCGTGAAGCAGAAGTGGCTGTCAATCATATTCTGGGACGGAACGATGCGATGAGCTACCGTGCCATTCCCGGTGTAGTCTATACCAATCCGGAGATTGCTTCTGTGGGCATGAGTGAAGAAGCCCTGCAGGCATCAGGTGTTTCATATCGGACCGTGAAGCTTCCGATGGCCTATTCCGGACGTTTTGTTGCCGAAAACGAAGGCGTCAACGGCGTGTGCAAGGTGCTTCTGGCCGACGATGATACCTTGCTCGGAGTACATCTTCTTGGAAATCCGGCATCCGAACTGATTGTCATGGCCGGAATGATGATTGAAGACCGGCGTAAACTGTCTGAGTGGAAACGTTACGTCTTTCCGCATCCGACGGTAGGTGAAATATTCCGTGAACTGATTTAAGCAAGGAGGCATTATGAGGAGACGGATAGAAATAACTTTACTGATGTGGATCTGTACCTGTTGTCTGCTGGTGGCCCGTCCGCTGGCCGGACAGCTGGACTCGTTATTGTCCGTCACTCCTCTGATGCGGACTTCCGAGGCAGGAATAGCCGTTTATGACCTGACGGCGGGTACTTCCGTGTACCGTCATCAGGCCGACAAACTTTACCGTCCGGCTTCCGTTGAGAAAGTCATTACTTCGGTTACGGCCCTGTCTGTTCTGGGAACCGGATATACATTCCGTACGCAACTGGCTTATACCGGAACCATTGAACAGGACACCCTGAAGGGTGATCTGTATGTGATCGGAGGTTTCGATCCGGAATTTATGGAGAGCGACCTTGTCCGACTGGCCGATGCAGCCGGACAAGCCGGAATCCGCGTCATCAAAGGCCGTCTGGTCGGCGACATATCACTGATGGATTCTGTTTACTGGGGGCCCGGATGGTCGTGGGACGACACGCCGGAATCCTTTCAGCCTTATCTGTCTCCCCTGATGCTGAACCGCGGATGTGTGGATATTACCGTTTCTCCGTCGGCTAAGGGACAGCCAGCCAAGGTAACGGTTCTTCCCCAGTCTGACTATTATGAACTGGACAACCGTACGCTCAGCCGTACTCCTTCTGCGGGGAAACTGCGTATCACCCGCAACTGGCTGACCAACGGCAACCGGATCATCCTGACCGGTAATGTGACCGGTCCCTATACACGGACTTTGAACCTGTTTGATTCATCTGCTTTCTTCATGCAGAGTTTCTGGAAGCGCTTGCAGACAAGAGCCGTAGAGATCAGTCCCGACAGCATCGCCTATGGGGTATGTCCGGACGAAGCTTCCCGGCTGTATATCCACGAACGTCCGCTTGATGCAGTTCTGAAGCGGGCCCTGAAGAAGAGCGACAATCTTTCTGCCGAAGCCCTCTTCTACCATGTCGGACTGAATGCCTCCCGGGATAAACGTTCCATCAGCAATGCCGACGGACAGCGGGCCATCCGTCTTTTCATGGAAAAGTCAGTGGGAATTTCTCCCGAAGACTTCCGGATTGCCGACGGAAGCGGTGTTTCTTTATACAATTATGTATCTCCCGATCTGTTGATGGCCTATCTGCGTTATGCCTACGCTCATCCGGAAGTATTCCGTCCGTTCTACGATGCTTTGCCGGTGGCGGGAGTAGACGGCACGCTGAGCTACCGCATGCGGGGAGGAAAAGCCTTTCGGAATGTACATGCCAAAACCGGTACCGTGACGGGAGTCAGTTCACTGGCAGGCTACGTTCATGCTTCGAACGGCCATCTTCTGGCCTTTGTAATCATCAACCAGAATGTACTGAAATCCCGTGAAGCCCGTACGTTCCAGGACCGGTTCTGTGAGATACTGGCGCGTTAAAGGTTGCCGACAGAATAAATGATCAGGCAACAGCCTCCCCGGCTCAGGATATCTTCCGCTTCCGGACTTCCTTTCTGGAATCCGTATGCAACGAGATTTCTGTAAAGCTCATAATTGTCATTTATGTAGCCTACAAAATGATTTCCCATCGTACCTATGATGTTGATCGGAATATTCTTCGGACATACTTCTGAATTGCCGAATATCTTGTTGCTGGCGTTGACGGCAAACATCTGCTGGCCCTGACCGGCGATACTTATTTCTACGATATTATAGCCGTCAACCACAAATGGAGTTTCAGCCAGCAACTGCCATTGGCCGGAATTGGCTTCTTTCAGACGAGACTCGTTGTCGCGGGGAAACGGACGGGAGAACAGGATGGGATGAAAAACGGGATCTTCTTTCCGGGAGAAAGTAAAGAAGCCATCATATTGAAAGGAATGGAAAACAATGTCGTGTTTGTACCGGGTAAAATACCGTGACTTGCCATAAAGTTCCGTATATTCTTTTTCCACTGGCAGATATTTGTCTGTAATTTGCCAGTGACTGTCCGTACGCCACACGGCAAAGTCTACGGGTGACGGTGAAACCTTTACGTCAGGATTGTTATTCAGACAGGTGAAAAGAAAGTCATTGTCATCAAATGCTTCCATATCCCAGGCTACGAAAGGAACTTCCGTTTTTCCCATGAAAGTTCCCTTTTCAAGTGCATAGCGGGATATTTTATGAGAAAAGTTATCAAGAATATATATGGAAGTAGGAGTGACAGTAAATGTTGCGATTTCAAGATATTCTTCCGGTCCCTGTCCCTTTTCGGAAATCTCATACAAGAACTTACCTTCGGTGGAATAAACCTGCAGAACAGCTTGCCGGCGGCTTCCTATGACTATAAAGCTGTCAACAACAGACAATTTTGAGATTTCGTCGATAATTCTTTGGTCGCTATTCTGCAAGGGAAGCCAGCTGACCGAACTGATCACTCCGTCCGGCAAAGTGTCAAGCGGCTCTGTAAATAGAAGAGAATCGGCAGTCGTTACATTGGATAAGTTGTTTCCGTCTTTGCGTACGGAGCAACCTGCCATAGCTGAAATCATGACAGATATTAGTGTCAGTTTGCTTAATGTGTTCATGGTTGTTAGGATTTTAGTTGGTAGAGTTTACTTCGTTCTGAACTTTTATGGTTGGCTGGCAGCTACAAAAAATCATTGCATATACAAGAAACAGTATATGCAATGATTTTAAGGATATAGATTTATTACTCACCACAAATTTATTCTAATACAATCTTCACTTTATAAAGGTCTCCTCCGATTCCATCCTTATATTCAAGAACGCCCTCTTTGACAATGGGATATTCCTTACCATCCAGAGTAAATCTTGTACACGTATATTCTTCAGCAGAAAGGCTTTTCCAATAAGAGACAAGTACATGCTCATTGTTATCTCCGAAGATATGCGGGCAAACCAGTTTCTGGGTAACCATAGGATATATATTGTTATACATCATTGCAGTGAAAAAGAAATTTTCTTCTCCATTTTCATCTTTCCATATACCTGGTTCGTTTACTCTGTAAAGATTCGGTTTAAAACCGGATTCATCTGGTGATACAGATATAGTCTGTTTGTACTCCGTATTCAGAATACTGTTGGAACTTTCGTCGTAAGGAATTCCTTCAACCAGATTTTCACCAGACTGGTTCTCAAATGCTATTGCTATATTGTAATAGTAATAATAACTTCTTAATATGGGATCCTCCTCCTCCTTACATCCGTAGAATGTAACCAAAAACATTGAAAGGCATAGTAAAATAATTTTTTTCATAACTTTAATTTTTTAAGGTTGCTTTTATAAGTCTTGTAAAGTTATAAGAATTAAACGATTATTCCAAATTTTCTATCCTCTTTCTGTAAATATACTTTTATTTGAGAGCATGATTGGGGAGTATCGAAAGAATAATGCCTTAGCCTACAGCGAACGTTTCTTCATAAATCTGCGGTTTAACCATTTTCTGACAGGTTCGTCGTAAAGTTTCAGGCAGAGCCAGGCTGTCAGGATGCTTCCGAAATATACCGCTGCTGCAACCGGCCAGGTTTCTCCGAGGGTATATTGTCTGGTCTCTATCAGCCAGGAATAGAATACATACATGATTGGGTAGTGTACGGCATAGAGCGGATAGGAGATATCTCCGAGGAATTTGCAGATGCGGGTGGACTGCTTGTCGGTTGTCTTGCCGGAAGCACCGATGCATACCAGAACGGGGAATATGACTGCAATACAGATCATTTCGAATACACCGTTCAGGCAGACGGGAGATTTTCCTTCAATGTAGGGAACACAGAAAAGAACGAGCAGGACGATTGCGCAGATCCAGAAAGCGCCTCTTATCTGGAACGGACGGAAGTTTCTTGATATCAGCATGCCCAGAGTGAAAGGAAACAGCATCCGGAGCAAGCCTCCCAGGAAGTTCTGTCCGTCGAGTGTCCATCCCACTCCCAGCATGCCGTATCCTACGACATCGAACAGTGCAAATCCTGCCAGTCCCAGTCCGAGCAGAACGACCAGAACGGCCAGTGCCTTGTTGCCCAGACGACGGATGAAAAGTGCATAAAGCAGGTTGCCGATGTATTCGAAGAACAGCGACCAGCTTGGTCCGTTAAGCGGAAACATTTCTCCGTTGCCCCGGATGTCGTAGCCTGCTCCCGGATAGGCGGGAATAAAGAACAGAGACAGCAGCAGGGTCAGCATGACCATGGAGGTTGCAACGTGCGTTCCGTCCCATTTCACACCTCCCTGTACGAAGAAGGCAATGACACCGATCACGGCGCCCATTACGATCATGGGATGAAGGCGGATCAGACGTCGCTTGAAGAAATCTTTCATTGTCAGCGTCTTTCCCCATCTGTCGTCGTAGGCATAACCGATAACGAAGCCGGAAAGTATGAAGAAGAAGTCTACTGCCAGATATCCGTGGTTGATGGTTGTGATCAGTGTTCCTCCTCCGGCAAAGGAGAATCCTTCGAAGATGTGATAGAATACGACCAGCAGGGCGGCTACGCCTCTCAGTCCGTCAAGAAGTTCATAGTGCGGCTTTGTATCTGTGAAAGCCGATGATGCAGTAAAATTTTTCATTTTGGATATATGTTTATTTTAGGTTAATGTATATGAATGCCTTGTGAATATATTCTTATCCTATATATTTATTGATGCCGGGTATCAAATACAGCAGGCTGATTATCAGATAGGAACAAATGAAACATATCGTCGTTATCAGAGGAATGTTTATATATATAGGTAAGTCTGTCTGACTGATGGCCGGATGCAGATACTGGACAATTATCAGATGAATGAAATAGACAGCATAGCTCTTCCGGGAGAGGTCTTTTATAAATCCGGCAGTCAGGCCATTCTGTTTCCAGTGTATATTCTTGATCAGGGAGAATACTCCAAAAGCCATGAGTGAAATATTGATGGCACAGAAGCGCCATCCTAGTTCCAGTTCGCTTACACTGGTTGCCACATTTATTCTGTATTGGTAGAAAAAGGCAGTAAACAGATACCCTGTAACGATGAGAATGAGGGATGTCCGTGAGGATAAACTGTTATAGCGTCTGATGTAAAATCCCAGTATGTAATAGCCTGCAAACCCTGTAAAATAGTACAACATTGGGGAGGGATTCCAAAAGCATTCTCCCAATATGGCGGGAAAAACAAGATGAATGTAGGGGATGCAATTGGTGAATCCCCACAAGCAAAGATATCCCTGCAATTGTTTTTTGGAACATTGTTCCAGCCAGGGTGATATGACTGGAATATATATAGTCCCAGAATCATATAAATAAACCATAAATGTCCGACTTCTGTTCCGAAGTTGACGGGAATATGCAGAATGTTGTTGATAACATCTTGTATTGTATCGTTGCGTTTGAAATAGTAGTATATGGCATACACAATACACCATATGACGAAGGGGTAAACCACACGCAGGGCTCTTTTGCGGAAAAATTGCGTAAGATCACTTTTCATGGGTAAAAGGAAATACCCTGATATCATGACAAAAAGTGGTACCTCTATAGGGGTAAGGCTGTTTATCCAGCCGATCATGGTAATGTCAGGGCTGTTATTGATCGTGAAATCAGGCTGTATATAATAGCACTCCGTTACATGTTGCCATATGACCAGAAAACATGCAAGGGCCCTTAATATATCCAGTTCGTACTGATAGTTTGTTATATTCCTATGAATCATTATTATATTGACGTTGATTGTGGTTTTCTCCGCAAAGGTAGGCAATCGCAGTCAATAATAATTTGTCGCAGATCAAATTACGCTGTTCTTCTGTCTGTTGCATTGATTTTTCTGATCGGGAATTTTCCTGACAGAATGTTTCTTTTTCCGCTTTTGGGCTGACTCCCTGTTGAGGCATTTTGCTTCATTGGGGAAGAGGTATGAATGGAAACCAGATAAACATACAGGTCTGTACCCGAAAAGAGGGATAAATATGCGGATTTTCCCGGTTCTGACTGCATACCTTTGCTGAAACTTGCAGACGATTCAATGAAGATGACTATTCGTTTTGCCGATAATGTTTAGACGTTTCGTCTGAAACGTGCAGACGAATTTCCGGAAAGGTCTGCAAACGGATGAAAAAAGGAAGGCAGACCTTTCCGGATTCGTCATTTTGAGCTGGAAGGAGTCTCCCGGAAGTGTTAAATTTTGATCTAATCAACAATGGTACAGGGAGATATACGAAAAATTGTTCGCGAAATCAGAATGGCCCGTCCTTCAGGACGTGAATTCCTGATTCTCACGGGCCGTAAAAAGCAAAATGTCAAAATGAAATCATTTTCCTTCGTCATCCCATGATCCACCTTCCTATGTTGCCTGATTTTCTGACTGCATAGACAAATATCCAGGTTACGGACAGCAGCAGGATTGTGCAGACTATCATTTTCAGCATGGTATGTATCGGAAGTGATTCAACCAGCATGTAACAGGGGCCCAGAAACAGATAGTGTGACATCCAGATCCCCAGCGTGCATGTCGAGATGTTTACGGCAAAACGCCTGGTTCTTTCTGATCGTATTTTCACTTTCTGCATGGCAAGAAACAGGGGAAGTGTCATCATCAGTACGTTCGGGCTGCAATAGGTAAAAAAACAGTTCTACCAGTTCCACCGGTTGTCCGGGCACTGCAGTAACCGATTTGAAGCCCAGAAAAGTGATGCAATATCCTGTGATAAAGACGGGCAGGCCGAAAGCAATGAGTCTGCTCCAGCTGATATTAACAGGGTTGTTGATAAGATAATGCCCCAATAGCAGGTAACCGTTGAATCCCGCAAAGTAATAAAGAAGCCCGAATTCATTCCATGAACAGGTTCCCCACAGGTCTTTTGTGAGATATTCTCTCAGATAGGGAATGAAGAGAGAAACAAACCACAGCAACAGGAAGAATCTTTGTTCCCGGACAGAGGCTTGCCGGACCCAGGCAGAGAATATAGGCATGTAAAGATATAAACCGATAAGAAGATAGACATACCACATCTGAACCGCCAGGAGAGAGAAGTTGAAAGGAATCATCAGAATGTGATGCAAGGCTCCGGAAAATGACTGATCGGGTTCGGCCCAGGCAAAGAAATCGTTGATGACGGTTGGTGACAGCCCCAGCAATCCGGTTATCCAGGGGAAAAGGTTATAAAGGACTGACCAGATCAGAAATGGAACGACGATCCGGGTAAGACGCTTGCCGTAAAAGGTGGAGAGATTCTCTCTGACGGGCAGGAGCAGGGCGCCGGTAACCATTACGAACAGTGGAATGGCGGGACGCATGAAGGAGCCGTAAAAGCTTCCCCAGAGATTGTACCAGGGTTCTGAACGTTCGGCCGGAGTCACATTGTCGGTACAGTGGACAGCTATCATCATGAAGATAGCGATGAATTTCACAAGATCAAGCCATATAATTCGCTTGTCGCTGCTTGCATAGGATGGTTCTTTCATTGTTTTTTGCAACAAAAATAGCCACTGCCGGGAAGTGTTTTTTTGACATAGGTCAAAATCTGTACAGGAAATTATTTTCCGGCTCTGATTCTGCTTAACGTAGATATCGATATGCCGAGGAAGGAAGCGATGTAGCCCAGATTGACTCTTTGGCAGATATCCGGAAATGTGCTGAGCAGTGCTTCATATCTTTCTTTTGCGGTCATTGTCAGATTGTCTATCCGTATGCATTGCAGCGACAGCAGGGATGTTGCTTATTTCCGGATAATTGTCCATGTGTTTCCGTATATGATAGGTTATGCTGTGACCGGTCTGAATGGTCTTCCCGGTCTGTCAGGCAGACAGTGTCAGTCGAACACCTTGAATTCATAGCCTTGTTCCAACAGCCATTCTATGGCCCGGGGCAAGGCGTATTTCATGTTTTTCTCTGCCTTGATGGAGTCATGGAAAGTAATGATGGAGCCATTCCTCACATAATGTTTTACCTTCCTCAGTACCTGTCTTCCATTCAGCTTGTTGCTATAGTCACGGGTAACCAAGTCCCACATTACGATCTGGTATTTATGCCGCAGCACCATGTACTGCATCCAGCGCATGTGGCCATGTGGCGGACGGAACAGGTTGGTATGGATCAGCTCGTTTGCTTTGTCCGTATTGGCCAGATAGTTCTTGCTTCGGTATTCGAATCCCCGGATATGGTTAAAAGTATGATTTCCCAAACGATGTCCCCGTTCTACAATCATCTGGAATTCCTTGGGATGCTTGCGCACATTGTCGCCCACCAAAAAGAAGGTAGCCTTGATATTGTACTTGTCTAATAAATCGAGTACCCACGGTGTGATTTCGGGAATCGGCCCGTCATCGAAAGTCAGATAGACCGCTTTTTCATTCTTGTCCATTCGCCAGAAGGCGCGTGGATAAAGCCAGCGGAGTATCAGCGGGGGTTGTTCTATAAACATGAATGTGTGTGCTTTTGTTGGTTATACAAATATAAAGGTGTGGATTCACCGCAGAATCCACACCTTTTATTTACTTTCTGCCTGCTCCGCCGCCTACACGTTTGTTGAACACCTCATAGAGGTCTTCAAACTTCTTGGCATAGTGGCTTGCCATATCTGATTTTTTCTGTTGTTCACCTTCACCTTGTACACCGCCGGCAGCATTTGCGCGGGCAAGGCTCTTGTTGATCTCATCCAGGATATAGAAATTGCGCAGACAGTCCTCGTATGAACCTTGCAGGCGTTGGTCATCCAGACTCAGGTACCAGGTGATGTATTCCACCGATTTGTTTGCCAGATCATTCAGAATGGCTTCTCCCTTTTCTTTTTCACCTAACGCCAGATAATCGTCGGCCATTTCTTTTGAACTGCTCATGATGTAATCGTGGGGCACGGTGGTGCTTGGGATTACTTCCGAACAGTAGTCAAGGGCTTTCAACGCCTTGTCTTTCTTGCCTTCTTTTATCAACTGGGTAGCCAGCTGTATAAACATACGGCGGTGGGTCTGGCACATACGCATCACAGTCTCGTCGATATAGATATCCGGGTTGTTGATTCCTCCGAACTTGAACTTGTTCATCAGGTTATCGTACATTTTCTCGCTGTCGATGCGTGCGTTCAGCCGGGTGGTGTTGAACGGGGTGATGCGGTAGGCAAGACCTTCCTGCATGAAGTTGTTGCCCAAATTCAGATGATTGTCGCTACCCACCGTAATAGCCATGTACAACGGACGTTCCCAGTTGGTATTTGCCAGCATCTCAAGCATCATCAGCTCGCTCTTGTACAGCATACGTTTGCCTTTCAGGGAGATACTCATGTAATCGGGGATTTCACCATGCAGGGAGTCGGGAATCATCATGCCCGAGCGTTTCACTGCCTCCTTGTCCAGCTTGATGACGATGCTGTCCGTCGGTATCAGCTGTAAACCTTCTTTGGGTGAGCGTACCCAGTATTTCAGAATATTTTTCAATTCATACGGGTTGTCTCCGAATTCCTTGGCGGCTTCTTCCGGGTTCTGCTTGTAGAAGTTATTGATGCTTTCCATCACTTCCGGACGTACAGCCACTCCTTCATTATGCCCCTGTACATATTCCAGACGGCTCCATTCGATAGGCACTGCCGGGGAGTCGTATGCCTGACGCTTCATTTGGTCGATGTACCAGTCCGTTTGCAGGTAACTCAGGTTGCATACACGTACATCGGTACGGAAACCTTCCGTTTCCTGGTTGTACCACAAGGGGAAAGTATCGTTGTCACCATTGGTAAAGATAATCGGGTTACCTTCTTCCTGTACGGTGCTCAGGTAGTTTTGTCCGAAGTCGCGTGCCACATAACGGTTGCTGCGGTCGTGGTCGTCCCACGTCTGGCTCACCATTTGGATGGGTACGAACAGACAAACTACAGTTGCAATGACGGAAGCCGGTTTCTCACCCAGTTTGCCTTGCAGCCATTGGGCAATACCCGCCACACCCATGCCTATCCAGATGGCAAATGCATAGAACGAACCTGCGTATGCATAGTCACGTTCGCGGGGCTGCATCGGGGTCTGGTTCAAATAAAGCACGATGGCCAGACCGGTCATGAAGAACAGGAAGAATACGATCCAGAATTGCTGGATACCTACCGGTTCTTCTATCTCTTCCCCATTCGGAGTCGTGATACGTTTTGTCTTGTAAGCCTGCCAGAACAGACCGATAAGTCCCAGAATCAACGGCAGGCAATAGAATACATTGTGTCCTTTGTTGTTTTTCAGGTCGGAGGGGAGCAGGCTTTGGTCGCCCACCAGGAACTTGTCCACAAACGGTATTCCGGTAATCCAGTTGCCATGTTCTATTTCACCCTGTCCCTGTATGTCATTCTGGCGTCCGGCAAAGTTCCACATGAAATATCTCCAGTACATGTAGTTCAACTGGTAGATAAAGAAGAACTTGATGTTATCCCATTGGGTCGGGACTTTCACCATCACCATCTGTCCGCACTGGTCGTAAGGAACCTGCACGCCTTTGATGCCGCCCAGCCAGTCTTCGTAGGCCTGTGCGTGTGCATCGCTGTACATGCGCGGGAAGAGCATATTTTGTGCATACTTGTAATCGGTCTTATGACGCACTACTTCGTAGCTGTCCTTTTCATCGGGAGTCGCTTTCTCCTTCCGTTGATACACGGGAGCGCCTTCTGTCACGTCATATACACATCCTCTGTCCACTTCTTTCAGTGCCGGTTTGGAGGCGTATGTCTGTCCGTAGAACAAAGGACGGGTTCCATATTGCTCGCGGCCCAGGTATTCTCCTAAAGTGAAGATGTCTTCCGGAGAGTTCTGGTCCATCGGAGTATTGGCGGTAGAGCGGATCACAATCAAGGCGTATGAGGAGTATCCTACCATAATCATCATGATGCACAGCAAAGAGGTGTTTAAAGTACGTGCGCTAATCTGATATTTCTTGTTCAAATCAGCAAACAGATAAACGCCCAAGATTCCTAGTATGATAATGCCTATCAAGGCGCTGCTCCATCCGTAGCCATAGAAGGGGATGCCCAGCATGGCGATAGTTACCATGAAGGAGATATTCATGCGTTTGCGGCTCTTTTCCGTATAGCTTTCGTAAACACCCCAGATAATGGATGCGGCGAGTAGAATGATGTAGACTATCAGACCGCTGTTGAAAGGCATACCGAAACTGTTGACGAACAGCAGTTCGAACCATCCTCCTACTTTTACTACGCCCGGCACGATACCGTACAGCACTGCTGCAACCAACACCATGGAGCCTGTAAGTGCCAACAGGCTGCCTTTGAGGTTGGCATCGGGATTCTTTTTATAATAGTACACCAGTACAATGGCCGGAATACACAATAAGTTCAGCAAGTGCACACCGATGGAAAGTCCGGTCAGGTAAGCAATCAGAACCAGCCAGCGGTCGCTGTGAGGCTCGTTGGCAACGGATTCCCATTTTAAAATCAACCAGAATACGACTGCGGTGAAGAGGCTGGAGTAAGCGTATACCTCGCCTTCTACGGCACTGAACCAGAAGGTGTCGCTCCATGTATAAGCCAAGGCTCCCACCAGTCCTGACCCCATAATGGTAATGAGTTTGCCCAAGGTCATCTCTTTGTCATCGGGGCATATCAGTTTTTTCACCAGATGGGTTATACTCCAGAAAAGGAACAGGATACAAGCCGCACTCATCAGAGCGCTCATGGTATTGACCATTCTGGCTACTTGACTGGGGTCGCTTGTAAATTGGCTGAATAAGTTGGCGGTAAGCATAAAGAAGGGTGCACCGGGCGGGTGGCCTACCTCTAATTTATAGCCGGTGGTGATGAACTCCGGACAATCCCAGAAACTGGCTGTCGGTTCTATAGTCATGCAGTAAGTATAAGCTGCGATGACAAAAGCTAACCAACCTACCAGGTTGTTGACTAATTTGTACTGTTTCATGAATATATTATTGTTTCGTTAACGTTCAATGGGCGCAAAGATACGAAAGAAAGTTGGAATAGGGAGGCAATGGTCTGTTATTTAGTGTTATCCTTAGGGAATGCGGCAGAAAATGTTTCTTTCAGTCCTTAACGGAATTTCTATGTTTTATTGCTGGTTTGTATACTGTGTTCTGAAATTTCAGTTTGTACAGATGAAGGAAACCTTTGGATTCCTAACCTTTTTCTACTCTATGGTTAAGCTTGATTGATGGTTAGGTTAAGGTCTTTTATACGGTAAACCAGTATAGACCGCTACAGTGGACTGTACAGTCTGCTATAGTAGTCCGTACGGTCTGTTGCAGTGGACTGTACGGAGCACTGCCGGCGACTGTAGAAGTCTGCCGTAAGAAAATGCTTAATGATAAGGTGGATAGGGCTTAACCTGCCGCATGAAAAGGCTTAGGTCACGATAATCGGATTTATTCGTCGTGATGATGGCATTTCAAGATGCGGTGAGGGAAGTTTCCATGTCCTAACAGTTCGATGGGGCATCCGAAATGCTCTTCCAGCCATTCGGTGGGTACTTCCGTATCGGGATGATAATCCAGCGTTTCGTTGACGCACGCTATGGTTTTTACATTTTGCAGCACAGTGCCTATATCATGGCTTACCAGGATGATGGCCCGTTCCTTGTTGATTTCTTCCAGCAGGGAGTAGAGTTTGGCCTCAAACCGTTTGTCAATGTAGGTATTGGGTTCGTCCAGAATGACAACCTCAGGGTTTGAAACCAAGGCGCGTCCCAAGAGCGCGCGTTGCAGTTGTCCTCCACTCAGTTCGCCGATGGCACGGCTTTCCAAACCTTCCAGTCCCATGCGGGCAATAATCCGGCTCACCAGTTCGTGCTGTTCGGGGGTGTAGCGGTGGAACAGGGATTTCTGTTTGTTGAGCCCCGATAATACCACCTCATATACGGAGATGGGGAATTTCTTGTCAATACTGTTGTATTGTGGTAAGTATCCCATGGCTATTTCGGGTACTTCTTTTTCGTTCTTATAGAAACGGACACTGCCCGAAGCGGGCTTCAGTAACCCTAGTATGATCTTGATCAGTGTGGTTTTTCCGCCACCATTGGGGCCGATTACACCAAGGAAGTCACGTTCATATACCGTGAGATTGACGTGACTCAGTACTGTCTTCTCATCGTAAGAAGCGGAAATATCTGTAAGTTGTATAATGGGATTCGTCATAAGGCTCTGTTATTTGGCAAGTGCATTTGCTACATTGATCATCTCTTCCCGCCATTCATAACTTAGCGGATTAATGGGAACAACGGTGACTCCCAGTTCATCTGCTATCAGCCGGGCATTGCGGGTATCGAATTCCTGTTGGACAAAAATAACCCGGGCATTGTCCCGGCGGCAGGTTTCTATCAGTTCTTTCAGATGGGCGGGTGAGGGCTCCTTTCCTCCTTCTTCTATGCTGATTTGCTTTAATCCGTAGTCCCTAGCAAAATAACTGAGTGCCGGATGATAGATAAGGAAAGTGGTATCGGCATTCTGTAGCCGGTCACGAACGTCCGTATCTGTCTGTGCGATAATTTGTTGCAGACTGTCCAGCCGATGCTTGAAATAAGGTTCGTTTGCACTGTCCAGTTCACTCAGGGCGGAGTAGATATTACGGGCGATTACTGAGGCATTGCGTGCGGAGTTCCATATATGAGGCTCTATACCCCCTTCGTGATGATGGTCACCGTGGTTGTGTCCTGTTTCGTGTATGACGTCTATTCCTTTTGAGGTATCGAATACTTTCAGATGAGGGGCATTCGTGGTCAGTTTATCCATCCAGGCTTGTTCGAAACCGATATAGCCGATGCGCAGGTAGGCGGTGCTTTTATCCAGATTGACCAGTTGTTGGGGGGTAGGGTCGTAGGTTTCGGGGCTGCTTCCTTTCGGAACCATGCTGACTATCTTGAATTTATCGCCTGCAATGGTTTCTGTGAAATAGCGCAAGGGTTCCAGGGTGACAGTCAGGGTCGGTTTTGTGGAAGTGGACTGTTTACTGTCACAGGCGGTAAACAGGCACACTATCAGTACCATGCAGCACGAACAAAGGATACTTTTGCCGGGATGCAATGGGAAAAATATGTGATGTCTGGTTCTCATGAATGTTATCTTTTCTGTTTAACAACAACAAATATACGCAAATTGCTCATTAATCGAGTACAAATACTCCCCAAATTGCTCAATTGATAAGCAATTTCAGTCTGGTTAGGGCTTTTCATACGGCTATTCTGTGGCTGTATGAGAAGCCTTGGTTTCAGGTAAAAGATTCTATATGGCATTCTATGTACTCTTTATCGTTCTCTATAAATATGCGCTTTATATTTGGTGGGAAGTGTCTTGTCATTTGTCAATCTTTTTAAGATGCCA
>ENA-ORSI01001656-ORSI01001656.1-human-gut-metagenome-genome-assembly--contig:-NODE-1656-length-18373-cov-3.586854_pt1 | contig 18373 bp, 30 predicted proteins | sample MGYA00242187_ERZ509154 | MGnify/ENA primary metagenome ERZ509154 (study PRJEB26280, sample SAMEA2338627) | human gut metagenome | biome: human gut; feature: human-associated habitat; material: faeces...
CCGCCGCTGCTGTCTGCACGTTGTTGTGCAACTCTGGCAGAACATAGCGGGCGACCTGCTGCTTGACGAAGTCAGCCCGCGCTCCTGTGCCGGTGCTGATCTCGAGCTCCTCCGTGGCAAGGGTCGCAGCAAAGTTCGTGATGAAGATCGCGGCGCGGGTCTTGCTCACAGGGTAGCCGTCGTGCACGTCCTCGCCGTAGAGCAGTCGATACCATGCTGTAATAGCGTTCGCCATGCGGTCAGAGATCGCCGTGTTGCGGCAGTCAGCCGCCGCCGTCCGTTGTGTGTACATTCCGAATAGCCTCCCGATGGTCTGAATCAGTCTGTCGATAAACATTATGCAACGCTCCTCGCGTATTTCTTGAGGTCTTTCTCGAAGCTATACTCGAAGCTGTCGAGGGAGTCGATGTCGCTTGTGCCATTGTCGAGGCGCTCGTCGTGGCCGAGCTTTTTCTCGTTCCAGACTGCTGTCTGCAATGCAGCGTCGAGCGTCTCGCAGTCGGCAAGGTTGATAAAGAACCGTCCCGAGCTCATAAGCGCGGTCGTCGTACGGATCCGATCGACGATCTCCCGCTTGAGCGAGTCCTTGACCGGAAAGTCGAGCCGATCCTTGAGTCCGTTCTTTAGGGTCTGCTCGGCGCTGTCTGCGTAGAGTGCGCGGATCGTCCGAGATCCCCGGCAGTACGTTTCCCGGACGTAGCGGACGAAGCTCTCGGCCCATTCGTAGAGTTGAATCGGGTTTGTGTCCTTTGCGGGGAGCCTGCGCGAGGCGAGGACGGTTATCTTCGAGTAGTCGTATTTGAGCCCGGTCGCCGTGATGGAGTGTGCTGAGCCATTGCCGCCGAAGTCGAGGCCGAGCTGTATGTAGTCGTAGTCCGCGCACCCATCGTCCCGGATCTCGTTGCCGTCGGCGTCCAGCGGGGCAAGGTGCACGGAGCATCTCTCCCGGCGGTCGGAGTAGACGCGGTAGATCGCGCCCTCTGCCACGACCCACAGCCCGAGGATCATGCGCTGATAAAATACGCCCTCATAGTCTTTCTTGATCTCCTTGACGTACTCCGGGTCGAGTGTCGTGTTGTCGTCTAGGAGGAAAGTGTAGACACCGAGGTCGATCGGTTGTGCGGTCTTTGGCCGGTTGATGTAGTTCTTGTAGAGCCAGTGCATCGGCGTGTCCGGATTGGTCGTGGCGATCAGCTTCGCACCCGGTGCGGACAGGCGGGCGAGCAGCTGCGCGAAAAAGTCCTCGGTGAACAGGGTCAACTCGTCACAGTAAGCGCCGAACAGCGTCAGGCCTCGGATCTTATTCTCCGCGCGGACGTCGTTGCAGCCCTCGAAATAGACCGTCCGCCCGAACAGCGTCCCGCGCTTGGCCTTTGCGTTGTAGATGAAATTGCGCCGCCCCACGAGGGCTTGCAAGGGGCGCAGGCAGTTCCGATCGAGTGCCTCGATCGTTTTACCGCACATCATGTAAACGCCGTCCTTGGGGCGCGTAGCCACCCAGAACGCCCAGATCACGAGGGAAATCCACGTCTTGCCGGATCGGACAGAGCCGGAGAGGATCGTGTAGCGGTGGAGCTTGCCCTGCGCAAAGAGCCGGAGAAGCGCCGCCTGCTTTTTCGTGTAGCCGATTCTCACTCGCCGCCGCCTCCGATCTCACGCAGTGCGGCGATCAGGTCGTCCAGCGAGCCGGAGTCGTTTTCCGCCTCGGTAGCGGAGAGAATGTCCTTGATCGCCTTCGCGCTGTTGGCGATTTGTTGGAGCCCCTTTCGGTCTATGATAGCCTGCACGGTTTGGAGGTCTACGATCTCTCGCTCCACCTCCCGGCGGATCGGTTTTCCGTCGTCGTCCTCGGCGAAGGCAGACGTCTTGACCTTCTCCGTGTGCTTCACGGTCAGCTGATCCAGTTCATCGAGCGCCCGCTCGGTCTTATCCATGAGCCTGTCTGCAATACGCAAAAGGCGGGAAACTCGTCCCGCCTCGTCCTTCGCTACGATTTCCGCCGTTTTTTGTGCCGTTTTTTGGGCGATTTCGTGGTGCTGTTCGTCACGCATGGCGACCCAGCCCTCGCGCCTTGAACGGTCTCGGAGCGTAGTCAACGGTATATTGTGCTTTTCGGCAAGTCCACGGAGCCCGATGTCGGTCGATATGTACTCGTTCCGAATGGCGATCCAGTCCCGGACAGGCTTCCCGGCTTTCTTGCCGGTCGGCTTGGCTTTGCTCACAGCGCCCCAGCCTCCGCCCATGCGCGATAGAGCTTCGGCCCCTGCCGGGCGATCCAGTCTACGAGCTCCTCATTCTGTGCGTAGTCGCTCTCGCAGCCGAGGCCAGACTCAAAGAAAAATGCGTGTACAATCTCGTGCCGGGTCGTTGCCTTGCGGATTGCCGACCAGTCGGATACGTTCATCGGGTCGTCACTGTCTGCAAGGTCTCGCCGCACAACGATCTCGCGGGTGCTCTCGTCCGTGTAGCCTTGACAGTGGTTCAGCGTCGCGTCGTCCTCCGGGTTGAGATAGTGGATCGTGTATTCCTCGCCCAGCACGGAGACTGTGCTCTTTTTCGGTTCCATGGTTTGCCCTCCTCGCGTTTTGTGGTGGCGCACGGTCGCCCTCGTGCAGGCTCGCCGCGCATATAAAAACCAAACCCCCGGCGCGTTTGACGCCGGGGGTAAGGAGAGAGGAACGAAGAAGAAAACGCCCATAAACTTCCCCGCCCGATTATGGTATCACAGAATAGGGGGGTCTCCGTTGGCGAGTTGCCAGACCGGGAGCGTTTTTGCAAGGGTCTCGTATACGGCCTTGACCCTCTTTGCAAGCCCGGACGGGTCGATCGGGCAGTTCGTGCCGTAGGTGCGATACGCGACGCTCGGGACGGTCTCCCGCGTCGTGATCGCCTCAAAGAGCGCCGTCGCGTAGATACCGCCGCAGCTCTGGACGGCGTCGTCGATGATCCGCTGTGTCTCCGGGGATAGTCGCTTGTAGCTCGTGCAGATGCCGTAGATCGTGAGCTGCTCCTCCTCTGTCAACCCGAAGCGCGGGCCCGAGTGAAACTTCATGCGCCTGCTCCTTCCCACAGCGGGCAGTAGGTAGCCTTTGCCGTGTCGACCGTGCCGAAGTGCGGCTCGAGGTCGTGCTTTTCCAGCCACGCGCGGAGGACGGATTGCAAGCCGCTGTGAAGCTCTTGCAGATCCTCGCGGGTCACTTTGCCCAGCTCCTCGACCCAATCGTCTGCGGCGTCGTCTGCCGCCTCATACGCAGCAGAGCAGAGATCATCGAGAAGCCAATGCTCGCCGACGTCTGGATCCCACGGAGTATAGGGGGCGACGGCGACGTATTCGCCGGGCGTAGGGTAGTAGCCGTGGTTGTCCCGCCACACGAGCCGCGCGTCCTCTACGGCCGCCTCGACGGTGTCGAAACAAGCCTCCCACGTCTCCGAGGAAATGTCCGGGAGCATATCGACGACGCCGTCGATCGTCCCGTTCGGTACGCTGCGGGGATTGTGCAGCGTGTACGCATATTTAACAGGCTTACTCGTCATAGTTGAAAACCTTCCTCCTTTTCGGTTCTGCTTGTTTTTCTGCCGGGATAACTTCGACCGAGCGAATCCTGATCCCGAGCGCTCTCGCGAGCAGCTTCAAGTCGCGAGCCTCGCTCTCGTTGAGCCCGGCTCGCTTGGCCTTTGCCTTAATCTTCATCGGTCACGCCTCCATTGAAAACGCAAACCATGCTCGGGAACGGCGCGGCGTTCTTGCTGTCGCCGAACTTGAGCCGCCCCTTGACGAAGCGGATCTCCGCTTGCTGGTATATGTAGTCGTGAAACCATTTCGTATCTGTGCGAGCGGGTAGTAGCATAACGACGAGCCCCCCCCTCGTGGCCGTGTCGTGAGCCTTCTTGACCCACTGCCCGATCTGCCGACCGTAGGGAGGGTTGCACCAAACAACACCCTCCCACGGCTGCGCGAGTCCGTCTTGCTCTGGCGTGTAGTACGTCTTGCACTTGGCGTTCTCCGGCAGGGCGCAGGCGTCCAGCGTAAAGCCGAACTCGGCGTCGAGCCGATCGAAGAAGTCTTTCGGCGTTGCCCATAAATCGGTTTTACTCGAAAACATGGCCTCTGTGTTCATTTCGTCCTCCAATTCCGGGACGGATCCGGCTTGAGCTGGATCCTGTGTCCCTTGCTGCGCTCCGCAATGCGGGAGCCTATTGCCTCGTCAATGCGGATCAGGTCGTCGAGGAGCTTCTCGGTCGATATGATCGTGTAGAGGCTCTCGTCGTTGTAGCGGTAGTTGATAAGCTCGAAAGCGAGATTTAGATCGCCCTGCGTCGGCCGCTCCGCGCCCTTGAACAGGTCGTCGATATAGAGCGCCGGTACGGATTTGAGCTCACTCATAAGGGCGACGCCCTCCGGCTCGTTGAGCGACGCCTTGATCCGGGCGCTCTCGTCTCTCCACAGCATATACCGCACAGGATAACGTAGGGACAGCTCTTGCAGGATCGCCGTGCAGATGTGCGTCTTGCCTGCGCCGGGCTGCCCGCCCGCGAAAAACCAGCCCGCCGGGGCTGCCGCGTACTTCTTGGCGACGGCGAGGATCTGTCGATTCCAGTCGTCCGGCGTCTGGTAGGTATCGAAGGTCATGCGCCGCATAGCCGAGCCGAGACCGCTCCGATCCAGACGGCGGCGAGCTTTCCGACGCGCCATGCAGTCGCAGTTGACCATCACGGGCCCGGCGTTCTCCTCGTCGTAGCGGTAGTAGTAGCCGCGATTTAGGCATTTCGGGCAGTCGATGCCGTCGCCCAGCGCACCGGGGGCGCTGTTCATTCGGTCGACGAGGTGGCGTTTCCATTCTTCGTCCGTCATGTCGTGCCGGGGTTGGATCCCGGCTTTAGACAAAACCGTCTGTAATGCTTGTACCATTGCTCGGTGTGCCTCCCTTCGGTTGAGGGCCGCATCCATCATCGGCCTCCCACTTTCGGATAGCCGCTTTCCAGTCCTTCATAGGATTGCGGCCAACCTTCCAACCGATAGACTCGTAGTGCGCATACCACCTGTCGACGTTGACTCGGTTGTTGCGCTCCCTGCAATAGGCTCGAACATCTTCGATAGATTTCGGGCGAGCCTCGCGCGTGCTCTCTCTCTTATTCTTACTTGTATTATTTAGTATTGTATTATTCTCTTGCCGGTTTTTCGGGGGAGGGTTTAACAGATTTTCGGGGGAGGGCTCCCCCAGAATTTCGGGGGACTCCCCCAGATTATCGCCATAGGGCGCAAAGTCCAGACAGTACGGAGTGATCCGGCGCTCTTTGACGCTGTTGTCAGGATTGCGGATCACGTCGATCTTGATGTAGCCGCACGTCTTGAGGTTTGCAAGCCAGCCCTGCAAAGTCGTGACCGATACGCCGTACAGGGTGCGGAAATATGTATTCGTCGCGTAACAGTAGCCGGTGTTGTTCGACAGCGCCATGATCTCGGCAAAAAAGATCTTCTCTGCGGCCTTGATCCGCCTGTCGTCCAGAACCGCCGCCGGAATGAGCACGAACTGCCGCGCTCTCGCGCACTCGTTCGGTACAGGATATTCTTCAATCTGCATACTGTACCCCCCTTAGAACGGCAAGTCGCCCTCGTCCTCGATCTCGTCGTACTGCACCGTGGGCTCATTGTAGGAGCTGCCCGCCGGGACGGAGTTCGATCCGCCGCCGGTGCTCTTGGATCCTGCAAAGTTGGCATTGCTGGCGACGATCTCGATCGCGGTGCGGTTGTTGCCGTCCCTGTCCTTGTAGGTGCGAGATTGCAGGCGTCCGTCAATGGCGATCAGACTGCCCTTCTCGAAATACTTGCACACGAACTCCGCCGTATGCTCCCACGCGACGACCGGGATCCAGTCGACGAGATCCTTCCCGCTGGCGTCCTTGCGCCCGCGCGAGCAGGCGAGCGTAAACGAGGCGACGTTTTTCCCGGTCGTGGTCTGCCGAAGCTCCGGGTCGCGGGAGAGCCGCCCCATAATCGCAATTACGTTAAGCATTTTCTGTCCTTTCTGTCGGGAGATAATTCGTCCCGAACTTGGCTATAAACCCCTCGACCGTGTCGCCGGTCTCGTCGAGATATTTCTGCTCGCCGATCTCGTGTAATAGCTGCATACGGTCTGGGTTGAAGTGTACGCCGTCCGGCGGCTCGTTGTGGCAGTGATGGCACAGATCCACAACGAGGCCGTAGCGCTCGGATAGGGAACGGTTCGCCCCTCCGAAAATGTGATGTCGTTCGAGGTGTCTCACTTTACCGCACAAGTAGCATCTTCGCATTGCCACAGGCTCAAAAGCCGATCCACCTCCTCCGGGGATTTTGTCTCGATGCCGAGGGCTTCGGCGTCCTCGATCAGATCGTCGAGGAGCCGCCCCATCTCGGCGCGGTCGTAGGTGCTGGATCCGTAGTAGAAGCAGACCTCGTCGTAGTCGTCGCCGGTGCGGTGGCCGAGTGGTTCAGCGATCCAGCCGACGCCGATCCGCTCCCAATGCTTGCAGGAAAACTCGACAGCAGCAGCGGAAACGAGCCGAATCTCAAACGTGCCGACGCGCCGGATCGCCTCTCGGTATATATCCTCTTTGGCGACCGGGGCGTTCTCTGTGCTGATTTCTACGGCGATCTTTTCGCACAAAACCCAGCAATAGGCGTTAGCGGATAGACTGCGTCGCTCTACGAGCCGCTTGCAAGATGCCGTGAAGGGCTTTTCGCCGTCTAGCATATCCAACAGCCTGTACGCCGCCGACTCGCTGGAAGGGCGCATTTTGAGGCACAGGAACAGGCCGTCGCGCTCGCGGGAAAACCGGCCGTCCGTGAACTGGATCTCGATCATAGCGTCCGCCAGCTTTCGCGGAGACGGCGTGTCCATTCGTCCGCCACAGCCTGCGCCTCGTCGGGGTCGGTGAACACTTGGTGACCGAGGGCGCTCTCATGCACCCAGACGGCAGAGCCGCCGGGAAAACGGAGCCACAGCTGAAACGGCGGGCCCGCATAGTGGGCGGCGTATAATCCGCGCTGTACCTCGTACTGTGCGGAGGAATAGCCCTGCGTCCAGACGTAGCGCACATAGTAGACGGTGCTGCCGAGGTTAGGTCGTTGTATCTTCATTCTGTGCCTTCTTTCGTTCCTTCCAGCAGGCAACGCACAGGCCGTCGAGGGTTTTCTGCGCTTCCTCCGCCGTGTACTTCTTGCCGTTCTGGATCACACCCTGTAATGGGCGGCCGCACTTGCGGCAGACGAGGGGAGCCGCCGGGGGCGGTGCTGCCGGAGTCGTGTCCGCCGTGTACTTCGTGGCGTCTGCCTGCCAATAAATATCCGCACCGACGCCGAGCGCCTTTGCAGCGACGGAGAGCGCGTCCGTTAGGGCCATTTTATAGCACTCGTCGGAGCAGTTCGGGCCGCTGCGCTCTTTCGCGCAGAACATCGAGCCGCCGGTGCCGGGGATAGGATCCGACCACGCGCCGGTGCGCTTATCGAGAAAATAGAGGTTGATGTCAACGAAAGCGGCAGTCTCGCCGGTCTGTTCGCATGGCTCGAGCCATTTTTTGACGATCTCGTATTTCCAGCCAATGCCGCAAGGCCCGAAAACTTCGGTCAATGCCTTGATTCTCCACATGGGGTTGATCTCGGTCTTGCCTTTGAGCCGACCTCCGGTGATCGCCCGCTGCGCGTTCTCCGGCACAGAGCGGAACGCCTTGTAGAGTTCGAGATTCTTCTCGTCCATAGTCCTGCTCCTTTACTTGATCTGCAAGTTGAACGACCGCTTGACGGTCGCGCCGGGGATCACGAGCCCGGCTTTGAGCGCGGCCTTGAGTTCTGTCTTGGACAGCTCCGGCTCCTTCCACTTGAGGAGCTTGTCGGCGTCAACGGCGACGCCGCCGATCGCTTCGCCCTCGTGAGCCTGAATCCACAGGACGACGCTCTCCACGTCCGGCACGTCCACGGCCTCGCTCGCGCGGTAGGAGAGGACGTTCCGGGCGGTCTCGAACTTCTCCGGCTTGACGCCTTCCCCGGCGGAGTCCTTGAGGCAATGGTCGATATACGAGGCCAGCCGTGCCGCCTCGTTCTCCTTGACCTTGCGGCGGGCGGCGAGTACCGCCTCCTCCGCCTTGATCTCCTTCGCCTCGGCGATCAGCCCCTTGTAGGCACAGGCGCAGTCGTCCAGCTTATCGGCGAGCAGGCCTTCCAGCCCTTCGAGGGTGTCGGCGAAAGCCTCCTCCGGGATCTCGCCCGCATCAACGGCGGCGAGGAACTGCTGCATAGTTGCAGAAATTTCATATAATGTCATGGCGTTTTACCTCAATTTCTGCCCACATTTCGGGCATTTCGTTTTGTATCTGCTGCCGACCGTCCCGAGGACGGCGCAGCACGTCTGGCAGATCCACACGCCCGGGCCAGCGAGCGACAGCTGCACAAGCGGCTCGGGGGGGGGATTTCTTGCAAAAGGGGTCGTAGTCTGGATCGCCGGGCTCAATCGGCAGTAGTGGAGCTGTCTCGGGTAGGTACATACTCCGTCCCACCTTCCTGTTGGTAGTTGTGGATCAGGGTGTCGAGACAATCTTGCTGCCACGCTTGCACGTTCTTATAGCCGAAGTAGTCGCAGATCTTCGGCAGGGCGGCGGCCGTGGCGTTGTCTACGCGCAGGCAGATCCGCCGGGTCTTGCGGTGGCGGTCTCCCTTGCGGCGGTCAGGCTTGCGGGGACGCACCGGGACGCGGGTCTCCTCCGGGATCTCGATTACTTCCGGCTGAATAGAGGGGAAGGCGATCTCGTCGAGGGTGTAGAGGTCATACAGCGGGCAGTCCAGCGCGGACAGGAGCACGCCCATCTGCGCGGGCGTCGGCAGGCAGATCCCACTCTCCATCTTGGAGTACAGCGCCACGTCAACGCGCGGCTCGACTTCCTTCATCTTGGCGACGACTTGCGGCTGCGTGAGCCGCCGGTCGAGGCGAGTGTTGCGTAGATTCATAGCTTGCTCGCCTCCTCGCGGCTAATGTACTCAAGGCCAAAAATATGGTGAGCCCTGTATGTGATTGACACCTCAACATAGGGGCGCTCTTTGGAATAGTGAACAGTAGAGAGATCAATAGGCAGATTGAAAAGCGCACCGAAAAATCGCACGTTTTCAGCGCCGAGGTGGATCTGCGGAAACTCGCTCCAGCAGTTCGTAACATCGAGACAGGTGTAGGTGACTTCCTCCGGGCGGAGCGCATTGTCCAGAATGTGGAGCTGATCGGCATTGTCGATCACGCGGTCGAGCCACTCCTTCGGCTCCAACTTCTTGATTTTGGTGTTTTCCATAGTTCAGCCCTCCTCGTTCAGCGGCATTGCACCGGGAGCCATGGCTTGCAGCTCTGTCTTGATCTCCGCGAGCCGCTTGTTCAGCCCGTCGGCCTCGGCCTCCAACGCGCAGGCGCGGGCGGCGGTCTCCGTCATGTCGCGGAACAGCTGCAAGCCGCCGAGGTCGTACAGCTTGGCGGTGGTGGGTTTATCGGTACAGGCGGGGTGATAGTTGTACACAGGCTCGACGATCTTGTGATAGTCGTCCTCTGTGATCGGGCGCTTCGCAAGCGCGGTGAATTCGGAATACATCATAGGTCTTTACTCCTCTCTATTGCCCGCCAGCAGAACACCGGCGGCGTGGTTGGCGGTCAGCGCAGCGCCGGCCATGTAGCAGGCGGCGGGGACCCCGACGCCCTCGGCGATCCCGACGATCGAGGTCAGGAACACGAGGCCGCACACGGTCAGCACCAACTTTGCGGCCTGCCGCTTGAAATCGCGGCGCGGGTGATGTACAATAGAGACGCGAGGTTGTGCAATTTCGCGTCTTTTGCCGTTCGGGTGTTCCAGCACCCGGGCGGCTTCTTTGTTTTGGTTCATAGCTTTTCTCCTTTGTAGGTGTTCGAGTGGGTCATTTCGTCGAGCCATGCGTAGGCTCCGGCGCGGAAGATCTGCAAGCGGCGTTTGTGCTTGCCGTCGGCAGGCAGACCGAAGGCGAACGGGTATTTGCCCTGCACGATCATTTCGGCAATCGTTTCGGGGTCTGCCGGGACAAAGTTGCCCTTGAAATACTCGCACAGCTCTTGCAAGGTCATGGTCGGGTGCAATGAGCGGTTGTCGGTCCACTCCTTGGCTGTTTGCATGAGTTCCTCCTCGTTACTTCGTGAGGCACACGATGATGTGCAGGACGAGTGTGACGCAGTAGAGCGTCCAACAGCCCACACCCACGTGGAGGTATAGGCAGAGAATCAAAAGAAGGATGTAGATAAAAGTCATTGATGGTAGACTCCTTTCTTAGGTGTGCGGGATAGTGCGGCGGGCGTCCTCGAAGGCGCGGAGATCGTCGTCGGAAATGCGATACTCGCGGCCGATCTTGACAGCGCCGAGCTTCTTCTTGCGGATCCAGTCCCAAACGGTAATGACCTCTACACCGTAGCGGGCGGCGACGTCCGTGCAGGTGTGCAGTTCTGCCATAGTGAGACTCCGCTCTTGTTTACGGCAAGTTTCATGGAATCGACCCCACTTTCAGAAACTTGTGATTCATATCCCTGCTGTGGTACAATAGCAGCGGGAAGGAGGTGATCAAATGCCCGCTGAAATGTTTATCCTGAATCAGGGAATTAAAATGAGAATTTTTCGTGATGACCAACTTATTGCGGAAGAACCCGGCTTGCCGAATCATGAAAAGTCTACTCACCGTGCCTATATCGGGTTCTTGCCAAATTGCGATGTGCGAACCGGAGACATTGTGGTGAATTCATCAGACAACAAATATTACGTTATTGACGTAGATACGGCTTACTTTGGGGGGCGGCCCAATCAAGTTAAAGCATTTTACTTGACGGAAGCGGAGTATGTCGCCAAGCAGAAGCAGGCACAAGGCAGCGTGTTCAATATTGAAAACGCTTACGGATCAGTTATCGGCAGCAATAACGTGGCGACAATCAACTATCAGACAAGCATATCTGAAATTCGGCAGCGTGTAGAAGATGAAAGCGCTCCGGATAAAGAGCAGATGGAAAAACTGCTTGACTTGCTGCAGATGATTGCAGATGGAGTGGTTCCTCCGCAAAAGGGATTGCTTTCTAAGTTCTCTGAAACGATGGAACGTCATTCTTGGCTGTCAAGCGCTGTTGCATCTACGTTTTTAACGTGGTTGACGCAGTTTCCACGCTAAATTCCAGAACCAAAACCAGCTTTGTTGTTCCAGCAGCAGAGCTGGTTATTTTGTAGTCTGTAATGTTCGGAATGTCCGTTCCGTTGATTGTGCAGCGCTTGTGCTCATCCAGCGTGTAGAGATTGATTTCCGTCGGTGTTCACCTCCTTGAGGTTAATAAATGTCGTAAACGGGAAAACGAGGGGAAAACGAGAACTCTACTTTAAGTAGAATTCTGAGCGAAAAAAATTTGATCAATCGGGATTCCGACGATTTCACTTATTTTCTTCGCCAGCGCTACAGATGCGGACTCGGGGGAAAGCTCAATCTTTCGATAGGTGTCACGAGAAACACCTAATTTTTGCGCCATTTCCATCTGAGTGAAGCCCGCATACTGTCGAGCTTGCTTAACTGAAAAGCCCAAATTAACACCTCCTTCCGTTTTGGAACACACATAGTATACTCTACCGAAAGTAGAATGTCAAGAACTTTAAGTAGATTTTTTTTAATTTCGTGTTGACATTTTCCTACTTTTGCGATACTCTCTATAGTAAAGGAGGGGTGAACGATGAGCATTGCCGAAAACATAAAGAGACTCCGTATGTCAGAAAATCTTTCGCAAGCGGAACTCGGCAAAATTGCAGGGGTAACAGACAAAGCAGTGTCGACATGGGAGGCAGGAGCAAAGACCCCTCGCATGGGGCCGATTGAGAAAATGGCGGCACACTTTGGTGTCCCCAAAAGTGCAATACTTGACGATATCCCCTCCACCATCCCTTCCGGCTTCGACCCGCCGCCCAAGACCGTTCGCCGCCCGCTGATCGGCGATATTGCGTGCGGCGAACCCATCACCGCCGAGCAGAACGTGCAGGACTACATCGACGTGCCCGACGGCGTCGCCTGCGACTTCTGCCTGCGTTGCCACGGCGACAGCATGATAGACGCCGGAATCCGCGACAACGACATTGTGTACATCCGCATCCAGTCCAAAGTAGAGGATGGCGAAATCGCCGCCGTGCGGATCGGCGACGAGGCCACGTTGAAGCGCGTCTACTACGACGGAAGTTCGCTTACTCTTGTACCAGCAAATAGTGCCTACCGTCCAAAAACCTACGCAGGTCCCGACCTCGCAGACATTCAGATCGAGGGAAAGGCCGTTGGCTTTACACATTGGTTCCAGTAAATTGTAAAATTTCTTTGCCAAACCTTTTGGAAATCCGCGAGAAGCTGAAAGAGCAATAAACCGATAGGGGGGCGACCGCATGATCTGCACACGCTGCAAGCGCACGATCCCGGACGACGCGGTGTTCTGCTGCTATTGCGGTGTGCGTATGGAAGGAGCACCGGCAGCCCAGCGCAGGCGGCGCAGACGTCCGCGCGGTACAGGCTCGGTCTGGAAAGACGCACGGAATAAGAGCCGCCCCTTTGTTGCGGTCGCGGCAGATGGGACGCGAATCGGCACGTTTGCCACGTCCGGCGAGGCGGTGAAGGCGCTCGACGACGTGAACGCGAGCAAGATTTCACCGGAGCGTCAGACCTACACGCTCGCCGACGTGTACGACCGTTGGAGCGAGCTCCACTATCCGAAGATCACCGTAAAGGCGCAGCAGTCCTACGCGAACGCCTACCGCAAGGCGGCAGCCCTGCACGACCGGCGGATCGCCGAGCTCAAGACGGAGGACTACCAACGAGTCCTCTCGCAGATGATGGCAGCCGGGGCAAGCCGCAGTCTGTGCGAAAAGGAGCGGCAGCTGTTCTCGCAGCTGTGCCAGTACGCCATAAATCAGGACATAATCCACACGAACTACTCGACCGCGCTCGTCCTGCCAGATGCCAGCGCCCCGAAAACGCGCGTCCTGAGCGCCAACGAGGTGCAGGCAATAAGAAACACGGCAGACGACGCACGCCTCGGAGAGACGGCGAGAATCGCGCTCACGCTCATATACACAGGTATGCGCTTGAACGAGTTGCTCACCGCCCGCCGGGAGAATGTCCACGCCGACGAGGGGTATCTGATCGGCGGAGAAAAGACGGAGGCGGGGCGCGACCGCGTGATCCCTCTCCACCCGGATATAATGCCGTACATTCTGCAATGGCTGGACGGCAACGATACGCCGTACTTGATCCCATCGAAGTACGGCCTCCCGCGCGATCACAACAACGTGCGGAAATCTTTCAATAGTTTAATGCGTAAGCTCGGGATCGAGGGCGTGACGCCGCACACCTGCCGACATACCGCCGCGACGAAATTTGCCGCCACCGGTCTGCCGCCGGAGGTCACAAAGCAGATCCTAGGCCACGCAGATATTACAACGACTTTGAACATTTACACCCACCCCAACATACAGTATTTGATCGAAAATGCCCGCCGGGTTAAGTGGATGTAAACCTGTAATAAGCCTGTAAAATGTAAGTTTATAACGTTACAGCGGGATATTTTGGAGTGTTCCCAAGCAGTAGGTGGCGAGTTCGAGACTCGTATCCCGCTCCAAGATACCCCGAGGCGTTTCGCTTCGGGGCATTTTTATTTGTGCAAAAGAGGTGCCGACCATGCTTGACGCATTCCCGATCTATCACTGGTTCCACAACGGCAACCCGTATTCCGGGGCAGAGGGCGGTATGCGCTATGTCATCACCCCCATCAAGGTGCCCGACCCGAGCGACGAGAGCGGCAAGAAAAAGCGCGAGGCCCTCTGCACCGAGGTCTGGCCCGGCCCGTGGAGCATCGAGCATACTGCCGAGGAAAAGATCGAGACGCAGCTGTTTGACGGCGACCAGGCGGGCTTGGATAAGGCCGTCGCCTGGCTGCATGAGCGTTACACCGCCGAGGCAGACCGCTGGACGGACATCCCGTCGATCCTCGACTGTGAGCCGGACCGCTGAAGGTCGAGTACGCCGGCGTGCTGGGCACGGTCACGGCGCACATCCCGTTCATCGGCATCTATGCCGGGGCGCTCAACACGCTACCCGGCAAGCTGTACGCCTTCGGGTTTATCGTGGCCGCCGCCATGCTCTATCTGCTGGCGCATGAATTGAGCGAATAAGTACGAAGCCGCACCCCGCGCAGAGACCGGGGTGCGGCTTTTGCGTAAAAACGTGATTTGTACAAAAGCAGGTTGCACAAGACGGGCAAAGAGCGTACAATAGTGCTGAATGAGGCGATTTGTATGTGGTTACTGTACGCAGTCGGCTCTGCGCTGTTCGCGGGTCTGACATCCATTCTGGCAAAATGCGGCATTCGCAAAACGGATTCCACCGTGGCCACGGCCATCCGCACGATCATTGTGCTGATTTTTGCGTGGGTCATGGTGTTTGTGGTCGGCTCGCAGGGGACGATTGCCAGCATCCCGGCCAGAAGTCTGGCATTCCTGGGGCTGTCGGGTCTGGCTACGGGTGTCAGCTGGCTGTGCTATTTTTATGCCTTGCAGCGCGGGCCGATTGATAAGGTCGTGCCCATCGACAAGAGCAGCACGGTCATGACGATCTTGCTGGCTGCACTGCTGCTGGGCGAGAGTGTGACCTTGACCAGGGGCATCGGCGTTGTGCTGATCGCCGTCGGCACGTTCCTGATGATCGAGAAAAAGGGCGGTGTCCAGAAAGAGGAAAGCGGCTGGATGTTGGCGGCGTTCGGCTCGGCCATTTTTGCGGCGCTGACCTCGATCCTGGGCAAGGTCGGCATCACCGGGGTCGAGTCCAATCTCGGTACGGCGCTGCGCACCGGCGTGGTGCTCATCATGGCATGGGTCATGGTGTTTGTGCAGGGCAAGCAGGGCCAGGTGAAGGCGGTGCCCAAAAATGAGCTTGGCTTCATCTGTCTGTCGGGCCTGGCGACGGGGGCCAGCTGGCTGTGCTATTACAAAGCGCTGCAGCTCGGTCCGGCCAGCCTCGTTGCGCCCATTGATAAGCTGAGCATTCTGGTCACGGTGCTGTTCTCCTACATCGTGTTCCATGAGCGCCTGAGCAGAAAGGCTCTGACAGGTCTGGCCGTGCTTGTCGCGGGCACACTCGTCATGCTGGTATAAAATTTATCATAACGGCAGCACCTTTTCCTGCAAAGGTGTTGCTTTTTTTGCTGTCTTTTGCCATAATAAATATATATGCAATAGGCAGGCTTATGCAGGAAAGGAGGCACAGCAGATGGCGAAAATCGCCGTGGTCGAGGACAACGACACCATGCGGGCGCAGCTCTGCGGGTTCATTGCGCAGTATGCGCAGGAGAGCGGACACCAGCTGGACGTGACCGCCTTCTCGGACGGAGCACAGCTTGTGGAGCCGTACCGCCCCGGGTTTGACATCATCTTTCTGGATATTGAGATGCCAAAGCTCGGCGGTATGCCGACGGCGGAGCGCATCCGCAGGCAGGACCCGGATGTGGTGCTCGTGTTCGTCACCAACATGGCACAGTATGCCATCCGCGGGTATGAGGTCGACGCGCTCGACTTTGTGCTCAAGCCCGTCAGCTACTACCAGTTCAGCACCAAGCTGGAGCGCGCCTTGCAGCGCATCCAGCGCCGCCGCGGCGGGCAGGTGGCCTTGCAGGTCAGCGGCGGGGTGCAGCTGCTGGATACCGACGACATCCTTTATCTGGAAACGCGGGACCGCCTTTTGCACTACCACACGGCCACGGATACCTGGTCGGTGCGCGGCAGTCTGCTGAAGGCCGAAAAGGATCTGGCTGCCTACCACTTTGCGCGCTGCAACCAGTGCTATCTGGTCAACCTGCGCCACGTCAGGGGCGTGCAGGATGATCTGGTGCAGGTGGGGGAGGAGCGGCTGGAAATCAGCCGCCGCCAGCGCACGGCCTTTCTGGCCGCGCTGGCGGCCTATGTCGGGGGTGCGCTGTAGGTGGATACACTTCTGACATGGGTGGTTTGTGCTGTCGGCCTGTGCGGTGCGGAGCTGGCCTACTGGCTGCCGCTGAAAAAACGCAGGAATTTTACCATGCGCACCGCCCTGAATTTTATCGCGGCAGTGCCGCTTGCGCAGGTCATCATCTGGGCCAACAGCGGCCACGCCAAGCCGGCGATGCTGCTGGTGATTTACGGCGGTTATTTCATCTGGGCTGCGGTGTCAACCCATCTCTGCACGCTGCTGGACTGGTCGGCCAGCGCATATTGCAGCATTTGGATCGTCCTGACGACGGAGTCGGCCTATGAGCTGTGGCGCGTTCTGATCTGGACGGCGCAGACGCTTGGAATGCGCCATCTGCCGCTGCACAGCACGCCGATGCTGCTGGGGCAGCTGGGCTTTACCATTGCCTGCTGTGTGACGGTCCGGTATACCATGGCGCGCACGATGCCGGAGGACGGCATCTACCACATCGGCCCTCGCCAGCTGGGCAGTGCCGGACTTCTGGGCGCGATATTCGTCTTTCAGTTTTTTGCCCTGCAAACCAGTCTGCGCGTCGGGCTGCAGCCATCGGCGGTAGTTGCACCGTCGATGCTGACCCAGTTTTACTGTGTGACGCTGCTCTATTTACAGACCGAGCTTTTCAAAAAAGCGGCCATGCAAAAGGAGATGGACGCACTGAACCTTCTGTATGATCGCCAGCGCAAGCAGTACCAGATCGCACGGCAGAACGTGCAGATCATCAACCGCAAGTGCCATGAACTCAAGGTTCAAATCGCCGACCTGCGCCGCCTGCAGCCCGACGAGGCCACAACGCAGAGCCTTGACGAGGCCGAGCAGGCGGCCCGGATGTACGACGCCAACGCTGCCACCGGTAATGAGGTGCTGGACGTCGTCCTGACCGAAAAGAGCCTGCTGTGTGAGGCCCAGCGCATCCGCCTGAACTGCGTGGCCGATGGCACCTGCCTTGCGGCCATTGAGCCGGGTGACCTGTACGCGCTGTTCTCGAACCTGCTCGACCAGGCCATCGACGCTGCAGCCCAGCAGCCGAATGACCGCCGCATGATCGACCTGCTTGTATGCAGGCGGCAGGGCTTCGCGGTCATCAACGTCATCGGCCCGGCGCTGTCCGGCAGCCAGTCCGACCACGGACGCCGCCACAGCTATGAGCTGAAGGTTGCCCGCCGTGTCGTGCAGAAATACAGCGGCACCATGGCGACAGAGCCCCGCGGAGAGCTGTTCGCCGTCAAGATCGTGATGCCGCTCACCAGGGGATGAAAGAAAAAATACCGCCTGTTTTTTGTGCAAGATGTACAAAGAACGGGCGGCCTTTTTTGTACCCCAAAAACCGAATATCCCGCCAGAAATACCACTTTTCGCAAACCTATTGCCAGAAATTTAACAGTTCTGTACAATACAAGTACAGTAAAAAACAACACAGGAGGGCGCAATGCGAAGCACGACCAAGCTGATGAAGAACTGGCAGTTCACCGGCCCCGACGGTAAGACCACTGCCGTGGACCTGCCGCACACCTGGAACAACATCGACGGCCAGGACGGCGGCAACGACTATTACCGGGGCGTGGGGTGGTATGCTAAGAGCATCCGCCTGGCAGACCTTCCCCAAGCGGACTGCTGCTTCCTGGAGATCACTGGCGCCAGCGCCTCTGCCGATATCTATTTCAACGGCGAAAAGCTGGCGCACCATGACGGCGGATACTCCATCTTCCGGGTCGATCTGACGGAATATCTGCGGGAGGAAAATCTGCTGGTGATTGCTGTGGACAATGGCGTCAATGACCGGGTCTATCCGCAGATGGCGGACTTCACGTTCTATGGCGGCATCTACCGCATGGTTCGTCTGCTGGTGGTGAACAAGGCGCATTTCGCGCTGGATTACCTCGGTTCGTCCGGCATCCGCGTGACGGCGACGCCCGAAGGCGCGGGCGCGAAGGTGCGCGTACAGAGCCGGGTGACGGCGGGCGACGTGGTCGTGACGCTTATTGACCGCAAGGGGCGCGTCGTTGGCACGGGCACGGGGCTGGACACGACCATCGAGATGGCGAAGGCGCGCCGCTGGCATGGCGTGGAAGATCCCTACCTTTATATTGCGCGCTGTGAAGTCACGGTGGATGGCAGCGTCACCGATCGGCTGGAAATTCCCTTCGGCGTTCGCTCCTTCCGCGTGGACGAAAAGCACGGCTTCATCCTCAACGATGAGCCGTATGACCTGCATGGCGTGAGCCGCCACCAGGATCGCAAGGGCATCGGCAACGCGATCACGCGCGAGATGCACGACGAGGACATGGCGCTCATCCGCGAAATTGGCGCGACGACGCTGCGGCTGGCGCACTACCAGCA
>ENA-ORSI01001662-ORSI01001662.1-human-gut-metagenome-genome-assembly--contig:-NODE-1662-length-18338-cov-4.670131_pt1 | contig 18338 bp, 39 predicted proteins | sample MGYA00242187_ERZ509154 | MGnify/ENA primary metagenome ERZ509154 (study PRJEB26280, sample SAMEA2338627) | human gut metagenome | biome: human gut; feature: human-associated habitat; material: faeces...
GAGCATCAGGCCAACCCGTCTCCATGCCATACAGCTCCCTCCTCACCACATAAATTATCGTTTTACAATAATTCCATCAGTCATATCTTAATAAACGACCGCGTTCTATTAGCCATTCCTTAAAAAGCGGCCATTCCTCACGCTGTTATAACGTGCACTTATGACTATGGCGGGAATAATGAGCTGCCCATAACTTTGCTGTATTGGACAATGGGCATCTCAGCATTTATAATATGGGCATCAACCAAGCCCACGGGGCCAAGCCCCAACGGCCACGCACCTTGACAACATAGCTCGAACCGCCGCGCCGTCCGCATGGACGATATAACCCGCATAGGTTGCGCATGGTAAGGCTAAATGAACCGTTCCCGAGTGATACACCGTAAAAGAGCCGCGTTGACTTGTCCGCGGTTGCCAAACATAGCGCCATAGGCTGGGCGGTGACAACATGGGCTGCGACTAAAGGCAACGCATGGAAGTGTAGGGGTAACACGGGCAAGCCGTAAGGCATAGCGATAAGCGCGTATCCGTATACGCTTAGCGGTATGCCTTGCATACCTATCATATTACAATAAAGGACGGATAAACACAATGACTACTACTATCGACAACGCTACAATCATGGCTAAGGGACAAACCGCGCTGGACAACGAGCGCAAGGCAGAAGAACGCAAGGCCGCTGCAAAGGCTGCTAAGGCCGCATACGTCAACGGTAAAACCACGCTTGACATACTCAAGAACCCTGCCGTGGCCTATACCTATGGGGACACTGAATATACCGCGTTTGTGTGCGCGGCTGATATGCTGGATAAGACGGACAAGCGGCATACATTGGGCAATGGCAGACAGGTAACGGACGCGGAAATGTTCGCGCTGCATCTCAAAAAGTTGGTGAATTATGTGGCGGCAGACGCCATGCGCAACATTGGGGCAAACGCGCCGCGTCTTAGCCGTGCGGACGGTTTGAAACACGTTGCCGCAATGGCTACTATGTTGGGATATGCCGACTATAAAGCGGATAACCGCGACTTTGAATACATCGGTATAGGTATGAAAAAACTGAACCGTGACGGCGATATAACCATAAGCGCGGCTAAAAAGGCCGTTTGTGCCTTGTTCCGTGCCAAACTAAACAGCGTGAATGTGCGCGTTCTTATCAATGGCGGTAAGGTTGAGTTTAACACCGAATATGTGAAGGCGCAGGCCGATGCGGACAAGAAGGCAAGCAAGAAGGCGGAGAAGAAGGAAAACTAAACTTGTAAAACGTTTCCTTCTTGTGCTATACTTATGCGCAAGAAAACGAAAAAGGAAACGTTATGGAATGGAAAAGAAAAAATGGCAAAACGTGGATATATACAAATGGCGTAAGACTGTGACGTTAACGCCTAAAGAAGGCATTGCCATGGAAGAAATATATGCACAATTCGGCTGTGAAAACATAAGCCAATTTTGCAAGAAAATTGTATATGGCGAAATAGCTTTGCCGCAACAAAATGAGAATGGCAACAGCGAAAACATAAGCGTTCTTAAAGCAAAGCTTGCGCGCTATGAGAGAATTATTGCCAATCTAAAAAACGAATTAAACACTTAACTAAACCTAACCCTAAAGGCCGTGCCGCGTGCGTGGCCTTATTTTTATACCCAAAAATGCGAAGGTGCAAGCCGCGCAGGGTTCGGCAAAGGAGGAAACAACAATGCTTTACTATCGCGTCAAGCCTGAAAAGGACGATGGGATCTATATACCGAAACGGAATGGCGCAAGCATTGCGCAACACATGTACACACGGAAGGAATCAGCGAACTCGTAAACATAAGCCCCAAGGAAACATATTGGTTCTTTGGTGCAAGATTCGCAAATTAGGAGGAATAACAACAATGTCTAAATGGGAAATCATGCAGCGCGTGGCAGATACGCGCAAGGAAATCGAAACGTTTGCGCAAGACTGGGCGGACGTGCCGGGCGGAACACGCAACCCGCTTGCCGTGGCCGACTGGGAAAGACTGTGGCGGCAACTGGATGAGCTGTTCGCGGCCTTACGGGGCTGTGCCGTGGCATAGGAGGAAACGGTTGCATAAACTACGGCAATGCCGTATAATATAAACATAGTAATTGGAGGTGAAAACATGAGCGTGAAGGAAATTAGATTGCAGACAGGCATGAGCCAGAATAAGTTTGCGGAAATGTTTACGATCCCAGTATCGACTTTGCGCGATTGGGAGCAAGGGAGACGTACACCGTCAGATTATGTAGTTAATATGATGCAAAAAATCCTTGAACTACAAGGATATTCTATTGATGAAAAATATATAGAGGCATGTGAGCGTAGAAAGGCAAGCGTTGAAAAAGCAATAGCTATACTTCTGACGGCTACAGATGGTCTGGATGACGTTTTTTTGAATGTATTGGATTCTTATATAGCTGGTTTGATGACATTGAGTGAAATTGAAGCGCGTGTAGATAGGCTGGAGTATATTTATGAATGATTGCTACCCAAACAGCGATGTACTGATTAACAAATACAATATCAAAGACAAACAACTGTTGGGGAAACTTGAAAATCAAAAAGTTGCAATAAAGCTTCTTCGGCTTGATATTAGACCAAAAACTATCCCAGCAACATTTGATGTCGAACATATTACTACCATCCATAAGTACTTATTTGGCGACATTTATGAATGGGCCGGAGATTTTCGGGAAGTAAATTTGCATAAGTGGGAGGAAGTGCTGTCAGGCGGAACAGTAGAGTATACAGATCATATTTATATAGAAAGTCAACTGAACAATCTGTTTAATCGATATGAACTAACCGAATGGGGTAGAAACAAAGATGCCGTTGTAGACTTTCTTACAGAGTTATGGGTAATCCATCCATTTAGAGAGGGGAATACAAGAACCTGTGTGACTTTTTTGTGGCACTACTTAAAGGCAAAAGGCGTATCGTTTCGTGTTGAGCTTTTAAGGAACAATCCCAGGTATGTTAGAGATGCACTGGTTATGGCAAGTTATGACAGGAAAGAATATCTGCAACGCATTATCCTTGACGCACTTGCATATGAATCAGACGATGCTATGTACGGAGGAATAGACAGCGCAGGTGAACAATATCAAATTGCAAAATCAGACTATGAAGCATTCAAAGAAAAGTATTCTATAAGACAATAAGGCAAGGGACGCTTAATGGCGTCTTTTTATTGGAGGAAACCATGCAAAGAATTATATCGAACATGATTAAATGCAAGAAGTGCGGGGACGTAATTGAAAGTAAAGCGCTACATGATTATGTTGCTTGTAGGTGCGGCGCTTGCGCCGTGGACGGGGGGCATGACTATTTGCGGCGACTGGGGAACCCCGATAATTGGGAGGAGCTGAGCGAAACAAAGGAAGAAATGTAAAACAGATAATATATTAACTGTAACAAGGCATTAAATTGAATTTTGACTAACATATTGGACACTTAACGGTGTCTTTTTTTTATAAGGAGATAAATATGAAACACTATAAGCTCCGCCCGTACAGCGTGGCGTGGTACGCGGTGCAAACGGCAGGGATCGTCTTTTTAATCGTCACATGGTATATAATATTCGTGCTCATCTCAGCTATGTGACAACAGAAAGGAAAGTGGATATGGAAAAGTATATTTGTGCGAACTGCGGTGCGGTAATCGAAGACGAAGAAGCAATGATAACGGCGCAGGATGGCAAAACGTTTTGCAATGAGGAATGCGCTAAGGCGCAGGGCTATATACAATGCGAGGAGTGCGGAGACTGGACAGACGACTGGATAGAGACGACCGACAGCTCTTGCTTTTGCAGCAAGGAATGCGCCGAAGAAATGGGTTATTACAAGTGCGCGGACTGCGGTGACTGGGAACCTAACTGCGTGGAAGTGCCGCACAAGGGCATGGTGTGCAGATACTGCCGTGAGCATGGCGAGTATCATAAGTGTGCGGATTGCGGGGACTGGTACCGTGTTTGGGATATGCGCAACGATGATAATGATGTATGGGTGTGCGACTGGTGCTATGATGAAGGCTGGTATACCTGCGACAACTGCGGATGCTTGGTACGTGCTGATGATGTTCACACAATCGACGGTTGCCATTACTGCGAAGCCTGCGCGTAGGAAATGGAATCCGCAACTATTCACGACTATTCGTACAAGCCAGACCCCGACTTTTATGGGAAGCGGGAGGACTTCGCTCACGGCACACCGCTGTATATGGGCGTGGAGTTGGAAGTGGACAAAGGCAAAGACCCGGAAAAATTGGCCGAGGAATTGCAGGGCAATGTGGCGGAAATCTACTGCAAGCATGACGGCAGCCTCGAGGATGGCGTGGAAATTGTGTCCCATCCCTGCACACTTGCCTACCACATGGATGAACTTAACTGGGAATGGATACGGAAGAAATGCTGTGAGTACGGGTTCACATCGCACGACGCCGGAACGTGCGGCCTGCATGTACACGTCAACAGAGATTTCTTCGGCAACACCCAAACTGAAATCGACTTGAACATCGCCAAGGCTGTGCTGCTGGTCAATCGGTTCTGGGAATCACACATGATACCGTTCAGCCGCCGCACGGAAGAACAGCTAAACCATTGGGCAAGCAAGAACGAAATCACGCTGGAGGATGATGACAACGATGCCACACTTGCCAACAAAGCGCGTGACTTACGCAACGAAGGCCGATATTACGCCGTCAACCTAAGAAACGACAACACGATAGAGTTCAGACTGTTCCGAGGAACGCTAAAAGCAAGCACATTCAACGCAACACTTCAATTCGTAGATACCCTTTGTCGATTCGCTAAGGGACTAAACATCAACGACATAAATAAAACCACATGGGAAGATATATTCCGCGACGTGGATTACCCAGACCTTATTGACTATTTGACCAAGAGAACAACATTCCATAGACAACAGGAGGCAGCATAATCATGTGCATTATAGTAGTAAAGAAGGCCGGCATAGCAGCACCCAGTGATGAAATGTTCGAGAATATGTGGAACCATAATCCGGACGGCGCAGGCTTCATGTACACGGCCAACGGCGGCGTGTGCATCGAGAAAGGATTCATGGAATATAAAGACTTCTATAAGGCATACAAGCGCGTAGAGGGCAAAATAGACACTGTGCAGACGCCTATGGTATTCCACTTCCGCATAACCACACACGGCGGCACATCGCCTGAGAACACACATCCGTTCCCTGTGACGGACAATCTGAGTATGCTGCGGAAACTCATGTGCAAAACCAGTCTGGGCGTAGCGCATAACGGCATACTGAGCGTGCAGCCGAGGAGCGGCATAAGCGACACTATGGAATACATACTGACCCAGCTCAGCACCATGAAATGCATCAACAAGCACTTCCCGCGGGACAAGTATTTCCGCAAGCTGATAGAAAACGAAATAGGCGGCTCACGGCTTGCATTCCTCGACATGGAAGGTAACATCAGCACCGTGGGGGACTTCGTGACGGACGAGCAAACCGGATTGATGTTCAGCAATACGTCCTACAAGATATCGAAATACTGGACTCCGACCAAGAGCGTGTGCGACATTTTTGACCTTGGCGGCACAGTAACCCTTGACGGCAACAAATACAGCGACTACGGTGAGTTTTACGTGGATAAAAAGGGAAATGTGTATGGCTACAACTGGGAGGATGACATGCTCTATCCCAGCGAGCGGGCAGAGTTGGAGAGCGGAGCCAAGTACGATTCAAAGCTGGCCGAGCCGATGCCGTATTGCATGGATATCAGCTTTGAGGAACTGCTGGACTACGAGGATGAATACGATAGTTGCTATTGGTGTGGCGAGATAAAGCGCAAGGATAAGCTGGAACACACGGAAATAGGTATGCTGTGCGAGGATTGCATGGCAGAGCTGGAAAGGTAACAATGACCAAGGAATTTGAAACACGAATACAAAAAGAGAGGATAATTGATACCAAGATTTATCGTTATGTTTATGAATGCGACTTCGATAAGGCTGTAATTAAGAGGTTGCCCATAAGGGAACTCGATACCACAGCGGCACTAACAGATTGGGAAATCGTTAAGATATACAGGTGAGGTGATATAATATGGCTAACAAACAATTCTATGCGGATGAGATATACCGCAACGAAAACGGCGAGTTTTATACCGGCTTGGCGCTGGAACACAACGAGTGGCTCAAAGATAGATATAAATTTGAAAAGGTGGCAGATCCGTACACGACTTGTAGGGGCAAGACTGTGCGTTGTGAGTACAGCCAGATATTCTATCCAGACAGCAATATGTTGCTTTGCAACGAGATTGCGAGTGTGGATGGAAACCTGTATGACAACATTGAGAACGGCGAGCTGTGCCGCTACTACGATGCCGACGGCAACGAGGTGGACGCGGATGACGATTGGGAGAATGAGGAGCCAATAGAAATCTACCAGTATTATCTGATTGACCGCGCCACGGCAGAACGGCTGAAGGAACACACGGACGAAATCATATTCTACTGCGAGATGCTTGACCTGTGCGTGCTGGGTGTGACGCACTGGGGCACCGGCTGGGATTATGTCGAGACGGACTTTGTGTATTAATGGGAGGGGAACGATACGATGAGAACAATATATTTACTGGAGCGCATTAAAGATAGTTACGACTGGCCTAAAGGAGCAAGGATATGGGCAGACCAGCCGTGTGCCGGTTGGCGTGTAGTAGGAACAATGCGTGTGAAATCTTAGGGGTGTGTTGAATGAATAACATAGAGCAAGCTTATCGTGTCATTGGTAAACACATTTATACGGCGTGTTTGAGGTATGGAGGAGATAAAATCATAGTTATAATTGCCAACACAACGTCTGAAGCCGAAGAAAAGGCACAGGAGTATTTTGGCTTATCGTGTGTATCTGTAAGCAGGGTGTATGGGACAGACGATGCACAAGTTTATGAGGTGTGATTATGCAAAAGAGTAATTGGATTTGTATAGACATAGACTACGCTCGATTCCGCAGGGAAGCCCCCGAAAAAGGCAGTAATGTCTTTGAATTGGCGCAGGTAAATGCTTATGGCGACATGTATCGTGTCGCTCATGGGTTTGTTTATCTTGATATGGATGTAAATGAATGTAAACGCGAAATATTAATCTCCTTTTATGGATGGAGTGAAGATGATATTCATAGTGATGAATTTTCAGGCTTGCTGGCAGAGGCAGTCTTTGAAATGTCTGCGCCTGAATATGACACTAACGATGTATATGACTCTTTTGAAACGGCGGCAAAGGCGTTGGGCGAACTCATTGGTGTAGATATAGAAAAGTGAGGAGTAACAAAAATGGGAAACGTATTAAGTTTTAGTAACGCAAAGGAAATGAACGGGGTAGTGAAAGTATATAGTGTATACGGTCTTATTGGCGAGTATCAGCGTATGCATCCTAACGGGCACTTTTTTGACAGAGATACACTCAAATTCTTTGGGGAAACGGTAAGCTCCATGCGGCTGTTGAAGGGAACTGTGAAAGTGACAGATAGTATGGGCGAAGAACATACTTGTTATGTTCTCAGCAGCTTGCAAAAGAAACACCCAATGGGGCCGCGCCGTGCGTACCATCATTTTGATGTGGAAACACTGGAACATGTTGTGAAGTAAGGAGGGGGTAAAATGGATGCAAACCGTAAAGTGTACGCTCGCCAAGTGCCGTGGGAGTGGCAGAAAAGCCCGTGGGATGACGAACGGATCAAGATAGACAAGGCTGCGCTGTACGGCAACAGGTCATACGGAAGATACGTTTTTAATGAATTCGAGCAGGTGGTAAAAGCGCTTGAGGAGATGGATTGGGGCGATGTTGGTGATGGCCGCCCATACAGTACCGAACAGGAAATGCTTCTGGATTATGTGCCGCCTGTAGGCAGAGACTCCTACACTGATGAGGAGATCGAGACGTGGAAATTCGCATCTCAGATGTATAACCCGGACTATGGTCGCAATGCGCAGTGGGGAATCTGTATGGGCCTAACCTTGATGCTGGGCAAGGAATATGACTATAAAACCCTGCGCGGCTCTTGTCAAAGTGATTGGATTTACTTCATCTATCCGACCGACCTGTACGATGACGAAGCGGTTCGTTGCCTCGAAACGGAGTTCTTCAATACCGGCGAGGAATGGATAGTGCATGACGAGGATACTGTACCGGAGTGCGCCGAGGATGTACGGGGATATAGCTTCTACGTTTATGACAATACACGCAAGGAAATAGCGGAGGCCGAGGGCGTTGACCCGAAGGACGTGGTGCTATGGGAATACGATGGGATGCGGCAGGTGCCGAAATATAAAGCGATTTAAGGAGGAATAGGCAATGAATTATGAAATTCGCTCGTATAGTGCTTACGATAATTGGACAGTGACGACAAATTCAAAAAATGTTTCTGATATTATGAGCAAAATGGTAGAACGTGCTGGTCGAATATGTGAACGGTATGCCAGTGACATATTTTACGGCTTGTCTGATTATGACTATGCCGTACAAGCGGCAGAAAAATATGATAAGGTACTGTGTTTTCGTGAAAACGGTATAAACACTTGGGGTGTTCGTGATGATATGATACACAACACATATATTTCTTCAGACTTCATTCAATATTGGCGATTGAGATGGAATCCGAATACAGAGTATGGGTCTTTTGTCAGAGTAACCTTGCGTCCAATCAAGGAGGAATAGGAAATGATTGGCTATATAAAAGATGCAATTCAAAGTGGGTTGTATCAAGACTTTTGGAGAGAGGACAGCCTGTTAGTGGATGGATTTCAAGAGCGTTACGGCGAACAGCTTACTTGCGAGGGTCTGAATGTCTATCCTGACGGCACGGACGATAATGTGATGTATGTTGACATTGGCGAGGATTCATGTTGTAGGTTCAAAATAACAATAGAGGAGGAAAATAACAAATGATTAATAACAATGACAGGTACAATGTGATGCTGCGACACGATATAGGAAATCATGGTGTCATGATGGGGACTGATAAGAAATCGGGCGATTTTGTGGCCTTTGAATATCATAAGGGCAATCCGACAAAGCTGTTTAACACTCGTTGGTTTAAGAGCATTCGTCGGGCTATCGGGGATTTCACAGGCCGATGTGTAGCGCAGGCATATGTCTGGGGAGACGAATTGGTTATGACATTCAACGAGACGGATGAGAAAGAAAAGAAGCTCTTCTATTCGGGAATTATGATAGCCGCTAAAGACGCTATTCTCGATTACCAGCAGCGCGAATTTGGCACTACGGACGAAAGCGTGTTTGAGAATTACACTTCTATTCCGTTGGCATATACAACGGACGACAACAACGAACAGATTCAGGTTAATGTGAATCTGAAAACGATGACGTTTACGACATTGATTGACGGCAAGGTTGTTGATGAGCACAAATGCGGAAACCTGAGAGCAATGATACAAGACCTCCGCATGATGTCTTTCGATGAACTGACGTCTGTAGGATTTGATGCGATAGAGGAGGAAAACGATGAGAACTGAAACAAGAACCATTATGGTTCCTAACTCTAAGAGAGTCTATATTGCTAATGATGGCACAGAGTTCAGTCGTTACATTGAGTGTGTGAACCATGAACTGGATGCATACCGTAAATGGATTGAGCAGAGCAATGATGTCATTGAGTGCAAGGAGCTTCTCGACAGCCCTCCGTTCGATGGCGAAGAGTATTCTCCAGAGAGTAATTATAGATGGTTTAAGCCATTAAACGAGAATGGTATTGAACTTTTGAATAAGGCTTTTCCTGCGGAACAAGGAACCAATGCTCTAAGCAATTGTGATATCGGCAAGTGGCATTGTGTTAAATATGACATGGATAAGTACAACGAATGTTACTGGGGTGCACTTTCTGAAATTCAAGCATATACAAATAAAGTGCTGAGTCTTCTCGATGCGATAGATAGAGAGGAAAACAGATGAATGACACTCACGGATTTGCAATTTACTTTGAAGATCTGACGGAGAAGGCACAACGGTCACTGCTGATACACGCCGGCATACAAGACCCCGCCTATATGAACTGGGACGTGTTCCCCGTGGCAACTATCAGCCTTGATGAGGAGGGCAAATAACAGTGTGAGTAATAAAGAATATGCGGTTTTTGGAAGTATAACTCTGTACAACAAAAGGATTGTACTGGGGATACAGAGAGCGTCGGGAGTTGATCCGCTGTTACTTATGGTTGCGGAATGCAGCAAAGACGCTTCAGACGATTTCAAGGAGATCGTTTATCATGACACTTTTTGTGGTGCATTTGCTGATTATTACAACAGGCTGATTTACAAGGCACTATTCGATAACTTAACGGATTGGATGTCGAGAAAAGTTTCCTTTGAGGATGCGCTTGGCTATAATGAAGAAATATTTACCATCATGCCGGACGATACCATTTCCATTAACGACATGAATGAATATGGATACATATCGAACGGGATGTTTCCAATGCGCAAGGCGGTTGCGATAGATGTCGCTAAATACTGTACAATCTATTTGCTTCACAAAGATGGCACAAAATCAGAAGTACAACGTATAGAGCAAATTGAGTCGTTCGACGGCATATTTGGAATCGAAGAAGACGTTTGGAATCAATGGCTTTTCGGACGGGTTACAATCGGAAATTATGACGAGGAGGACAAATGATACGCAATCATGCCACGGAAAACGGATACCACTACAAAATCAGCCTATTGGCCGATGGCAAATTTCACATCCAATGTATCGATTCATGGGCATACACTTACGGCCAGTATTACACGGACAGAGCGCAACTGTATAAGACTCTACGCGAAGCACGCAAATCGCTTTTCACAACGCGCCGCACGATAGTGATGCCGGATGGGACGGAGAGGAATAATCAGCAGGAAGCGGATGTCTTTGTACAGTGGCATCCCACGATACGCGAGCTTTGGCCGGGTGAATATTAAAACAGAAAGGAACCGAACTATGTTTGAAAATTATCTTTGTATCAATGGTAAGAAAGTGGAATTGACTGACGAGCAGATGCGGCAACTTGGCATAACGCCTGTTGAAAGTGAAATAGCAAAGATGTCCCGCATTTCTAAAGCAGGAGAAGCGGCAGATTACTATAATGTACACGACACCATTGTAGTAGATGGTATTACCTTTGAGATTGTGGGAATTGGGCATGATATAGACGCTGCGACTGGACGCCGTAACACTATTACATTGAGGCAGGTAAACCACCTAAAAAAGAGTACCATAAATCCCACTTCTTGCCCTAATGGATTTGCCACCTCGGACCTGGACAAATCTCTTGTAGAATCGCCTCAAAGTTGGGTTCCTGAATCAGTATTGCCTTATGTGCGTACAGTGTTGAAAGAATATGTAACATATGATGGTAGTATTAAAGTTATGTATCGCAAGCTGTGGGTGTTTTCTGAAAGTGAAATGTTCGGTAGTGCCATTTATGCGCCTGCCGAAGACGGTAAGCGGTATAAGGCATTTGCAACGAGCAATTATAGAATTACTTTTGGCGAGAAGGGCTCCGCTTGTTCGGCTTGGTTGCGTTCCGCGTATTTCGGTGACTCCCGCTTCTTTTGTGTGGTCGACACTTCTGGATTCGCGAGCTATAGCTATGCCTTGGACTCGTATGGCGTGGCGCTGGGTTTCTGTGTTTGATATCTAATCGCTAATTCTCCGCCCATAAAGGGCAAATATTAAAGCGACAGGAGGAACGAAATGTATTTAATGAGTACAGATACTTATGTTTGTGACATATGTGGGTTTGAAGGTAAATTTGATACGGACAACGACATACATGGAGAATTGTGGGGGTGCGAACGATGTGGTGATACGTTTTGCTCAAAGTGCTTCATTGATAGAATGGGGGAGGAAGATTATTGGAAGATGATGCGTGATAGCGACTTAATTATGTGTCCGATATGCTATGCGAAGGAGAAAAAGAATGTATCGAGTAATACAAGACCTGACCCGCGATGAGCTGGATGAGCTGAAACTGAGTTATCTGATGGTGTTGGAGAATGATACTGAGTACCCTGTGCTTTTGCCAGACCCAGATGACATCCCTGATGAAGCACTGTTTGAGTATTATGACGGTATGATGTTTTCGGAAGATGATTTCTTTTGTAACCTTGAGAAGGAGGAAATGGAATGACACAGTACGATACACGCAAGGAAGCGGAAGAAGCCTGTCGCGGCGATGAAACCATTGTCAGGGTTTGCGGCGGCTGGTTGGTGATGACATGGCAGGAGCTGCACGTGTGGGAGCTACAGAAATAAGCAATTCTTATATAGGCTCCAAATACACGTTATGAGCAATTCTATATCTTACACGACCAAATCTATCTACAAAATAATAAAAACGTCACAAAGGGGCTATTTGAGGCTCTGGTGGCATCTGAGGAGGTATAACTATGTATTTTGAATTTTATCCCAAACGGCTGATCGCATGGATTATCGTTATCGTAATACTTACGCTGTTATCGAACTGAGGAGGAAGAAAGCAATGTTTCACTTAATGGCATACAACAAAGATCAAGATAGATATGATGAATGGCAATCCGGGACGCTTCAGGAGGTACAGGCAGAGGCACTGTTTTGCCGGGACTTGCTGCGAAGCGATGACTTGAGAGATGCCAGTGGTGAACCATATGATTGGATGGAAATATGGGGTGATGATGGCACAAGAGACATCATCACCACAGAGCATATATATACGACATGTTTGAAGAAATAGAGGAGGAAGAATAATGGGGTATCGTAGTGATGTGGCGCTAACATTGCGCAAGGAGGATGCTCTGGAACTAATAAAGCAGGCAAAAGAAAGTAATGCGGTGCGGCCATTTATGTGTATAGCGCACGTTGTAGACCAAGATGAATATGTCACCTTTTATTGGGAGTGGGTTAAGTGGTACGACGATTACGAAGAGATACAGTTCATTACCGCCTTTTATCGCAATCTGGCTGAATATAGCTTCAAACGAATAGGTGAGGACACCAGTGATATTGATGAGGAATGGGACGGGGATGATGACAACATAGCTTATAAAGCTCAGATAGCGCGGTGCTTCAGTATAGAACCGGGCAAATTGCTGAATATAGTTGAAATAGTGGAGGATACCCAATGAATATAGAGTGTAAAGGCTGGATTGAAACTGATGATGGCCAGTGGATGCGTGATAACGGTAATAACGAATATGAAATGGTGCAGATGACATGTGTAAACCTTACTGAGAAGGACAGGGCGGCTGGAGAACATGAGTATGTGATATGCCATTTCTCAGCAAATATGGACGACTTGAGCGAAGAAGACATCGAGAATTGCCTTGAACCATATGGCTATATGACAGACAGTATAAGAGAGATATACGGCGATGATGCAGGACGGATAATTGCCGAATGTTATTTGGAAGACAATATGTGGAGTAGCGGGTGTTCGATAGGCGAAGCCGATTCCTACGACGAGGCGGCTAAAATTGCCGAGAAATGGATGGAGGAACACTAAATGACCGATAACGAATACATATCCGCCTTAAAGCTGCTCATAGATTCCGCCATAAGCGTAGGCAGGGACTGGCTCTGGAATGACAGCGACATCATGGATACGCTGACGGATGAGAACGGATTCGGGCTGACATACGATGACTTTGTTATGGCGGGGTTTAAGGAGATGGCAGATGAATATTTTCATTGATACAGAAGCGATGCGGTTTGTGACCGAAAAGGAACTGCGGCAGGAGTTTGAGCTGCTCAAGCGGGAGCAGCCGGAAGAATATGATTACACCTTTGAGCAGTACATACAGAACTGCACAAGCAAGAACGGCACATTGGAGGAAGTAAGATGAAACTGTACGTCAGTTCTGCCACGGGCAGTATATATGACGAGAACACCCTGCGCGAAAGCTTCTTTATGATGCGCAACGCCGCGCCGAGGGAATACGATTACGGTTCCAGTGAGTACATCCGCAGAATGGTGGAGGACAAGCAGGAGCTGTATGAGCTAACGCCGGAGCAGATGATGAGCATAATGGTGTCGTTGCTGGCGGCAAACAAGCGAGAACAAGCAAGAGAATTAGCGGTAGCATGGAGGGCATAGGCAATGCCAAGTAACTTATTACAATTCAAGCCGCGAGTGGTGGAAACGCCGTACATACTCATCTGCACTAAGTGCGGAGAGGAAAACGAAGGCACGGCGAATTTCTGCTCACATTGCGGCAAAGCGTTAAGGCCGCAGTTGCGCAGCACCAAGCAACAGTACGCGCCGCTGACTAAGCACACAAAGGTTCCGCTCAAAACAATGGCCGAGATAACCGCCATGGAACACTCTTTGCAGGACACTAAGCGCAGGCGTCTCGCGTACAGAAATTTGGTTCTGTTCCGGCTTGGGTGTAACGTTGGCTTGCGCGGCGGGGATTTGGTTCAGCTCAAGGCCGGGCAGTTCATTGGCAAGGACAGCAGCCCCAAGGATACGGTGTATGTCATCGAGCAGAAAACCGGCAAGGGCAGGGAGTTGAAGATAAGCGACGAGGTGGCAACTATGGTTGCCCAGTACACGGATGATATGCATCTGGACAGCAAGGATTTTCTGTTTGGCTCACAGAAGGGAGGATGCCTGACCCGCAAAACGCTCAACGATGACATAATCGTTCCGGCAGCGGTGCGGCTGGGGTGGAATCCGCTGCTGTATGGCAGTCACACCATGCGCAAGACATACGCTTATCGCTTCTACACGCAGGCACAGCATCTAAGTCAAGAGCGAGGGTACAGGGCGCTGTCTATGCTCTGTAAGGAATTGGGGCATAGCAACGAGGCCATAACGCTTTGCTACATAGGTATCGAGGCAGAGGAAATTAAAGAGATATGTAACCTGTCGGCAAAGGATTATGATTGGGCTTTTGCACAAGCCATCAGAGATGAATTAGGGGAGGATTAGGAACCGCAGATAGCGGTTCTTTTTATATATTGCAGGGAGGAGCGAATTATGTATCAAGGCACACGAATTGCATTGGCAGACGACAGCACACGCACCGGCACGATTGTGGGTCATGTGCGAAACACCGGAGAGATGATCGTGCAGTGGGACGGAGTGCGCGGCACGGTATCAATAAGCAAACAGTTGCGGCTGTGCATAGTCGGCTTCGACCCTGTGAAGGGCAGCAAACGCGGCGTGTGGCGCAGAAAGGAACGCCGGAGAGAATGGGAAGGGTGGTTTTAACACATAAAAACAGAATATACGGTTTTATGTGTTGAAAACATGAGCTTTTGTGGTATACTTAGTATAGCATTAACATGAAATGCGTGATTAAAGAATAGGAAGTGACTATGCTATGAAATTGCTAAAAATAATAGCATCGGGATTACCGTTGTTTGATGAGAAATGTGAGATAGACTTTTTTGCCCAGCAGAGAGTCAATGATGAAAGCAGTGAGAAAATGGGGCGTTTGTTTGCGTCGAGTTCAAGGCAATACTATCAGAACAACGCCTTGGCTATTATTGGCATAAACGCTTCAGGCAAGACAACTGTTTTGAAACTGATCTCGTTTGTCGGAGGATTGTTGAATAATAAGCCGGTTAACGATATTTCGTACAGTGAGATTATGGACGGGCTTGATAGCAGTAGTGAAGCAATTTTTGATATCTATTTCTATGATGATAATCAGACTATAAATTGGCTTCACACCGTTATAAGTAAGAAAGATGGCCGTTTAGTGATTACGGATGAGACATTGAAATCTAAGCCTTCATCTAATGTAAGGAGTAAGATATCTATCTTTGACTTTGATAATTGCAAGGAATCTGTGACGCGGGATAACAGCGAAGCGTTTTTGCTTGATGATGTCAGCATTATGGTCGCCTTTAACAAAAAAGCAAAGAAGCGCCTTGCAATGACCGATATGCTGCAATATACCAATATCAATGAACTCTATATCAACGAGGATTGCCCGTTGGAGTTGATATCCTTCTTTGACCCGAGCATTGAATACCTCCGCATTAAGTCTAAAGGTAAAGACAGTGATATTCGACTGAAGTTCTTTGGCGAAGAAGAAATCGAACTAAACCGGAAGACCGACTTGAACCGATACCTTTCTTCCGGAACAATAAAGGGCATTAACACTTTCTCTAATGCGATAAGCACATTTAAGAATGGTGGGTATCTAATTATTGACGAGCTTGAAAACCATTTTAATCATGAGATAGTTTCTACCTTAATTCGCTTCTACATGGACAGGAAGGTCAATCCTAAAGGAGCGATGCTCATTTTTTCTACACATTATGATGAACTTCTTGATAAGTTTGATCGCAATGATTGCATATATATTGTCAGGAACCGTAACGGCATTAGCGCGGAGAAGCTTGTGAATGTGCTTAAACGGAATGATATCAGGAAAAGTGAAGCATATCAAAGCGGATTCCTTGGAGGTACTGTACCGGCCTATGAAGCTTATATAAAGCTAAAGAAAAGTCTCATCACCTCTCAAACGGAGGCTAAATGATGCTATTTACAAAATATGTTGCGTGCATTTATGAAGGTATGGACATATTGAAACCAGAAACGATAATTGATTGAAGGGGCGGAATCCGCCCTCTTTTTATACCTGACGGGAGGAAACTTAATGAATAACAAACGCAGAAAAGAATTGCGCAGGGCTATCGACATGATAGAGACGGCGCTGGATATAGTTAACAGCGTCAAGGACGAGGAAGAAGATGCTATGTACAACTACCCTGAGAACTTGCAGGGCACGGAAACATATGAGAATATGGAGGTGGCCGTAGACACCATGGATGAAATCACATCCGCCATTGAGGACGGCGTGGACTCGCTGAACAACGCTGTAAGCTTACTGGAGGAAATTGTATGACAGAACAGCCGCCGTTCAACTCGGTCGAAACGTTCATACAGGAATACTACCGCCGCAACCCGGACGGGCACTACTTCGACCCGGAGATGCTGAAGTATTTTGGGGAGGACAAGGCGCTCATGCGGGTAATAAACAGGGCGATGATGCTGGCCACGGATATGTTCGGCAATGGCCCGTTCAAACCGTACTATGTGCTGGTGCGTCCGCCGAAGGTGAAATATCAAGTGGAAACATGGGACTGTGTTCTGTTTGACGTGGAGACTTTTCGCCCGACAACCAGCGAATTTACACCCAGAACAGAGCAACAAGAAGCTATTCAGAATGCGGTCAAACGCGAAATCTGGTTAAGTTAGGAGGGAATACGATGATAGCAGGAGCATTGGCAACTTTATTGGCAAGCGGCGCGTACTTTGCGGCGGACAGCATCAAGACGAACGCCAACATATACCGCAACGCCAACCGCATGGATGACGAGGGCGTATTCTGGCCCACCAATCCGGAAGTGGAGCGCATGTTGCAGCACGACATTCGCAGCCTGTGGGAAACCGGCAAGCGCGATTTCATACCGGAAGGGCTGGAAGGATTCTTCGAGGAAAACAACAGCGCGAGGGGAGCTTACTTCAATGCCTTGGCGGCGCAATGTATGCTGGAAAACGGATGCAAGCCTATGGATGCGTGGGGTTCGTTCAATCGGCATACCTATAACTGCTTTTTGCAGTACAACAGATCGTATGGTGCGGATGCAAACGAGTGGCTGCGCATACACAAACCGGAAATCATTCTGGCGAGAATTGAAAGGACTAAAAAGATAGTCCATGACGCGCAGGTGGCCTCGAAGAAGGCAACGGATAAGAACAAAATTATATTCGCTATTGTCTTGACGCTCTGCCTGAGCCTGATAGTCGTGGGCATAGTCAAAATGGCAATAGTTAAGAATGAACTTAGGTCAGAGTATAGCCAGATAACACCTTCTGTCATAGAAGCTATCAATAATCGTGCGCACTGGTATGAAGATTATAATGCTGGAGTGCGTTGTCTGGTGCTTGGAATACTCCTGTCAAGTCTTGTACTGATGATTGGATGGCCAATGGTAAAGGGTGCAAAGATAACGGTAAAGTTATGATATAACCGAGTTGAAATGCAGCAGGCGAAGGTGGAAGTTAGCAAGGCAAACGAAATGCTGGTTGCGGCAATCATGAGCGGCTATGATGATTACCGCATATACATCACAAAGGCCAAGATAGACCTGCAGCTTGACCACAACCGCAGCCTGTTCGAAAGCCTGCGCAAGCTTCAGCAGCTTGAGCAGCGTCAGAACGGCAATCAGGCACAGCGCCGTCAGCAGCAGAAACGCCGCGATGGGGAAGACGATCTCAGATAGCTCAGCATTCCATACGCACACAAGCGCGCAGGCGATCGTGAGAACATAGACGATGGGACGGGGCTGCTTAGCAGCGG
>ENA-ORSI01001664-ORSI01001664.1-human-gut-metagenome-genome-assembly--contig:-NODE-1664-length-18327-cov-16.977944_pt1 | contig 18327 bp, 11 predicted proteins | sample MGYA00242187_ERZ509154 | MGnify/ENA primary metagenome ERZ509154 (study PRJEB26280, sample SAMEA2338627) | human gut metagenome | biome: human gut; feature: human-associated habitat; material: faeces...
GCCGTACAAGTGTTTCTCGCGAGCCGTACAAGTGTCTCTCACGAGCCGTGCAAGTGTGGCTCAAAGTGCCCTTTTGTAGGGTCTAGGGCGATATCGGGTGGGTGGTAAAAAAGAGGTGTGGGCAACTCCGTTACCTGGCGGCTTGCGGAATTGCCCACACAAGAAGAGGAAGTAATTTCCTCGGTATATTCTTCGGTTATAAGAAGTACACGAGTGAAATCATCAGATTGCGGTTCTTGTTGCCGCTGTCTTCGATGTTGTCAATCAAGCCCCAGTCGTAGCCGATGGATAACTGGTATTTTTGATTCAGTTCTACGCCTGCTTTCAGCCCCAGACCAAAGTCAAAGCGTTTCATGGCATCGTCACCGAAGACATTGACAGAAGTGTCTTCGCCTTCCATCAGTTCACCGCTGGCTTTTGCTTTGCCGAACAGTCCGATGCCAATGTAAGGACCGAAGTTGCCGAAGATAGCAAACTTGTCGTTAACGGCATATTTGTAACCCATGTGAATAGGGATTTCCAGATAGAAAGGATTGTATTTAACAGATCCTGCAGGGCCAAGATCTACTTTGGCACCTTTCAGCGAGAGTAGTGCTCCCATGTCCAGATAGATTCCATCGGCCAGTTGGGGAAGTCCCATTTCGGCCTTTACACCGGCATGGAAACCGATGCGGCTGTCGAATCCGCTTACCGAGAAGTTGCTTGAATTAAGACCTGCGGTGATACCCCACTTAAGACTCTCCTGTGCATTCATGCCCGAAATGCCGGCCACTAATAATGCTACTAATGCTAAAAACTTTTTCATGCTTGTTAAAATTTAAGGGTTACTCAATTGCAAATATAGGAATATATTTGATTTTTTGTTAATCGGCAGGTAAGAAAATCAGGTAATTCTTGTTTTTTGTATAGGAATATCCCGCTTGGGAGGTTTTGCTCCGAATATTTTATCATAAGGAGGCAGATAGTTTCAAATGAAACCACTACCTTTGCAAAACATTAACCAATTTTATAACAGACATGGCTTATCATCATTTGTCCGTCATGGTACACCGCCAGGCGGAGAAGTATGGAGATAAAGTAGCCCTGAAATACAGGGACTATGAAAAAGCACAGTGGAACGCTGTCTCCTGGAACGAATTCTCGCAGACAGTGCGCCAAGTGTCCAATGCCCTGCTGACGCTGGGTGTGGAAGTTCAGGAAAACATCGGCGTCTTCTCGCAGAACAAACCCGAATGTCTTTACGTGGACTTCGGCGCCTATGCCGACCGTGCTGTCACCATCCCGCTTTATGCCACCAGTTCGCCTGCACAGGCGCAGTATATCATCAACGATGCCGGCATCCGTTACCTCTTCGTTGGCGAACAGTTTCAATACGATGCCGCCATCCGTGTGTTTGGCATGTGTCCGTCGCTCAAGCAAGTTATCATCTTCGACCGCAAGGTGCAGAAAGACGCCCGCGACCAGTCGATGTCCATCTACTTCGACGAGTTCCTTGCACTGGGCAAGGGGCTGCCGCACGAAGCCGAAGTAGAGAAACGCACTGCCGAAGTGGCCGACAGCGACATTGCCAACATTCTGTACACTTCGGGCACGACAGGCGAACCAAAAGGCGTCATGCTGATGCACTACAACTACATGGAAGCTTTCCGTACGCACGAAATCCGTATCCCTTCGCTGACGGACAAAGACGTTTCGATGAACTTCCTGCCGTTGACGCACGTCTTTGAACGCGGCTGGACCTATGTCTGCCTGCAACGCGGCACTCAGGTCTGCATTAATCTCCGTCCGCAGGACATCCAGATGACCATCAAGGAGATCCGCCCCACGGTGATGTGCAGTGTTCCCCGTTTTTGGGAGAAAGTTTATCAGGGCGTGCAGGAGCGTATCAGTCAGGAGACTGGCCTGAAGCGTGCCATGATGCTCGATGCCCTTAAGGTAGGGCGGGCACACAATCTGGACTACCTTCGTCAGGGCAAGACACCGCCCCTGATGCTTCACCTGAAATACAAGTTCTACGAAAAGACCATCTATGCCATTCTGAAGAAGACTATCGGCATCGAGAACGGCACCTTCTTCCCCACGGCAGGAGCCGCCGTTTCCAACGAAGTGTGCGAGTTTGTTCATTCGGTAGGCATCAACATGGTAGTGGGTTACGGATTGACCGAGTCGACGGCCACCGTGTCCTGCTTCCCGCCTGTAGGTTTCGAGCTGGGTTCGGTAGGCGAGATAATGCCCGACCTGGAAGTGAAGATAGGCGAGAACAACGAAATCCTGTTGCGTGGCAAGACCATCACGCCCGGCTACTATCGCAAACCGGTGTCTACCGCCGCCGCCATCGACAAGGACGGATGGTTCCATACGGGCGACGCCGGACGTCTGGAAGGCCGTGTGCTCTACCTGACCGACCGCATCAAGGACTTGTTCAAGACTTCGAACGGCAAATACATCTGTCCGCAGGCTTTGGAGACGAAGTTCATCATCGACCGCTACATCGACCAGGTGGCCATCATTGCCGACGAGCGTAAGTTCGTTTCTGCCCTCATCGTTCCCGTCTACGGGCTGGTGGAAGCCTATGCCAAGGAGAAAGGCATCGCCTACAGCAGCATGGAAGAACTGTTGCAGCACCCAAAGATACAGGCTCTGTTTCGTGCCCGCATCGACACCCTGCAGCAGCAGTTTGCCCACTACGAGCAGGTGAAGCGCTTCACGCTGCTGCCCAAGCCCTTCAGCATGGAGCGCGGCGAACTGACGAACACGCTGAAACTGAAACGTGCTGTTGTGGCGCAGAACTACAAGGATGCCATCGACCGCATGTACGAGGAGTAAGTCCGTCGCACATGGAGCGTCAACATAGGTTGATTGTTGGGTTGGATTGTTGGAGAAGTGAAGGGAAATTCATTTCTTTGCAATCCAATCCAAATCATCAACGTTATGAAGCGAACTTTTTCCCGTCTGACCCTATACCTGATGCTGCTCGTGCTGTGCAGCTGCAACAGCGACGTATTTGTTGACAATTTCTTGCCTTCGGCAAAAAAGGTGCATGTGCCTGCCGACGGTTCCGAAGCTATTCTCCGTTTCGGTGCGTCCAACTGGCGCACTCTGGGCTTGTGGCTCCGTATCGACTTTACCCAGTCGGTTAACGGGGGAACTTACGATCCGGTCGTGGGCGACATTTACAGCCTTGACGGCACGCTGATGGCGCGGGACACGGAGCTTTATTGCCAGGATGAGGAGCCCTTCCGCTTTGTGGCTCATTCCTCGACCTTCAAACTGACCATAGAACGTACTTCGGGGAAAGAACTCCGTTTTCTGGATGCGGAGAACCTGGGTACCGGCTCGTTACAGCTGCAACTGAATGTGGGCAATGATTACAATTACGAACAGATAGACCTGTACATCGACCCTTCGCCCCGTTATCAGTTGGACAGCCTTGTCTATAAGTTAAATTCCTGGACCGAAATGGACAGTGCCATGTACACGACGTATGTGGTTGGCCCTACCAATGCCACCGAAACGCCTTGGAAGTATGAGCTCCATCCCTACGAATACTTCCAGCGGACGTTCACCTTTCAGGGAGGAGATCAGTGGCACGAGCCCATTGATGAGGTAGCCTTCCAGCTCTTCGGCAAAGAAAAGCCTGTTGTGGATGTGCCCGAGCTTGACAAGTTCCAGTCCCCGGCGTTGTTGGGTGAGAAGCTTGCATTTGCGCCCGGCAAGACCCACTTCCCCCTGTCAGACGATCTGCTGTCGGTAGTCGACACCATTGACGTTCCGCCCCTCACACAGATAGAGTGTACCATTAAGTGCTGGTACCGCTTCACCGGTGTCTCCTACACTTTGTATGCCAGTAATCCGCAAACCGGCCAGCACCGCGTGTTCGATGGCCGTGCCGACCTTTACACTCCTCAAGGCTATTCGTTGACGAAGAGGGAAGTGCCGGTGCATATCGAGCAGTGAGGCGCAGTTTCCCCGTTTGTACAACACTTGCACGGCTCGTGAGCCACACAAGTGTTGCTCGGCACCCCTTCGTAGAGCGGTTGTGAGCAGGGTTGGAGGGCAAAAAACAGGATCAATATCTTCCGATGTAATGGTCTTGCCATATGTGTCCTCCGATTTCAGGTTCTTCAGGGAACCACCATCCATGTCCTAAATCAGTATATGTGTATTTCCCATATTCATAACTTTCATAGTTAGTATATCTCCAGTCAACACTAATATGAACTTCCCAAAAGAGAGGGCACATCCACTCAGGTATGACAGATGTAATCAGGGTTCCAGTAGCTTCAAATGTTTCAATATTTTTCATCTCACTCATAGACAGCTCTTTTAGTAATTCATTGTCTCCGCAAGAAAAATCTTTAAGTTGTGTTAATGTGGAAATGTCGAGTGAAGATAGCTTATTCATCCCGCAAAATAGCTTTTTTAGATGGATACTGTTTGTACACGTAAGGGTTTCGAGATTGTTACTATAGCTGTCTAATTCCTCCAAGTTAGGACAACTATTTGTATTTAGATATTTTAGTTCATTATAGCTACAGTAAAGCCGTTTTAGGCTTATACAGTTATTTAAACTGATTGTTTCCATGTCGGCTGCTTCTGCGTTTACCTCTTCTAAATCAGTACAACCATCGAAAATAATGTTTTTTGCTGTTCTTAAATATGCATTTATTAATGAAGTGCAACCTGTGCAGTTTATCGAAGGATGACCATTCATTGTTTTGATGTATTTAATTCCTGTATTTGATAGATCTAACGAAATATTTCTGTCGGACTTTGTTTGTGGTATCTTATTTAAAGTTGAGCTGAAATTTGATGTAAAGGGTTTATCTTGGGCGTAGAACTCAAATCCAGGAGAAAAAAAGAAATTAATATTAATGTTCCATAGCGATATGTTGTTGGACATATTTATATCTGTTAGATAGTAGGGATAACCTTCTAATTTTATTTTACTTAATTGGGGGTTATTTGTCACCTTGAATTCTGTTATGTATGTTAAGTCGCCCAAAACTAACTCTTCTAAATTTCTGCAATTATTGATTACAATCGATTTTATAGTATTAGTTTGGTTGATATGTAAGCTCCTTATGCAATCAATATCGCTTATAAAGACAATTCCGCCGTCATAGCACTTGTGTTCCAACATAATGTCTATTTTCCCATTTTCATATTTAATTCCGTACCATTCGTTTAATGGCTTGTTAGAAAGCCAATTTTTTTTACAGTTATCACACCACCAATCACCAAGCATGTTGTGATAAAACTCTTCTAAAAAATGCCGGATATGCATTTCTTCCTCACTGAACTTGTATTGTTGTTGTATGGTTATGATTTTGTTAAGCTTCATTCCGTAACAGCTAACTTTAATTTTACCAGTTCGCATAGATTGACTTGAGTTATCAGTTACGTTAATGTTTAAAGGTTCGTTGATATCCCAAATTGTCTTTCCTAATGGAATTGATATCCATTCTTTCCCTTCTAAAATATCAATAGTATATTGTTTATTAGAAATTACATTGAAAGATACTTCTTGGGCTTCAGCCGATATTTCTATATTTTCTGGTACTACGTTAAGTGTGAATATCTGTTTTTGAATCACTTTAATAGTTTGCTCTATAGTTTCATCTTTAGATATGATTGTGATATGCCCTTGTCTTGCTTCAATTTGAGGATTTTCTTCTATAGCAAAACGTATACTGTCCTCTTGTAAACTTCTTGTTTTTATTTCTTTAATCCAATTTGAAGTTTCTTTGATTTTGTATTCTACATTACGCCAGAATTTAATTTGTAGATAATTGGCTTCATTATCTACATATATTACCTCGTCCGAGAATATCAGTGCATCTTTTTGTAGTTGCATCACCCGCACCGTATCCGCCAGTTCACTTTCTTTGTCTTTGAATACGATGTCGGCTTGACGGTTATCGTAGGTTTCGTTGGGACTTATGGTAAAGTAAAGGGTATGGGTGGACTGGTTGCGTGCTTGGTCTTCCGCAATCCAGGATGCATCGGGGAGGAGGGTTTCGTAATCGACATTACTGTTTATTTCGATTTTCAGTGTGTCGCCTTCAGGGCCGAAAGTCTGCTGACTGGCAGTGGCTGTCAGCTGAGGTTCTTCGCCTTCCTGATAGACGGTGATACGTTCGGACAAGGTACCGTCGGTCACTGTGATGCCCGCTTCGCGTTTGTGGACTGAAGTGTTGGCACTGACGCTGAATTTCAGTTGGGTGGTGATGAGGCCGCGGGTGTCGGCTGTAGCAGCACTGATCCAGTCGATGCCTTCGTCTATAGAGTGGCTGAAGGTGACGTTGGCTTTTACTTCGATGGTAAATTCGCCGCCCTCTTTTTTCATTTCGATTTTGCTGGAGCTGACGAGCAGGGCATCTTTCTGTTTCTGTGTCACGATGATGTTCTTGCTGTCGGTTCCGGCGCGCAGAGTGATGGTGGCGTTGCGTTCGTCGTATGTTTCGTTGGCGGCAGTACGGATAGTCAGGCTGGCTTTTCCTGCTTTTCCGCTAAGCGGTGACACGCTACACCAGCTCTCGGCCCGTGTGTTGACAACGGAAACGCTCCAATCGCTTTTAGCTGTAAATTCGATGATGCTTTCGCCACCTTCGGATTTGAAGTTAGGTGTCAGCGAAGTGGCCGGTATTTCGATTTGAGGCTCGCCCGGGTTGGGTGTCGGTTCGTCGGTAGTGGTGTTGTCGTCGCTGCAACTGATGCAGAGAAAGACACTCAGCAAGAGAAATAAGAGTTTTTTCATGATAGTATTGTATTTTGTAAGTAAGGCTTTTACAAATATACTGATTTTGTTCTGAAAAATGCAACTGATTAGCTGCTTATTTATCGCTGAATGTGAATTTTGTAGTAGGTCGCGAATATGGTTCGGATGATGTATAATTTTTATTCATCTTTTTTGCACTCCCGTTTCTCGGTCCCTTTTCTTTCCATACCCCGTCTGTCCCCCATTTGTACAACACTTGCACGGCTCGCGAGCCACACTTGCATTCCATTTCTGGGACACTTGCACGGCTCGCGAGCCACACTTGTGTTGCTCGACGGCCCTTCGTAGGGCAGTTGTGAGCAGGGTCGGGGGATAAAAAACAGGCGGGTGTGCCGGTGGGGAAAATTCTCTGTGCCGGTACACCCGCCTGCGTATCAGGATGGCGGAAGTATCAATAGCCGAAGATGTCTTCCGTAGTCAGTTCGATGACGGGACCTATCTTCTTCAGTGATTCCATGTCGAGTTCTTTTTTGTCGCCCAGGATGCAATAGTTGTACGTGCGGCCTTTGATCCATTTCTGCTGGAAGTCGGTGACGTCTTTCAGGGTTGCGGTCTGCAGGTCGTTGTACAGGCGGATGCGGCTGTCGGTTGTTTCGCCCATGTCCTGTGCGTTGATGTATGCCCAGATGATGTCGCTTTTCAGGATGCGTTCGGTGCGCAGTCGGGCGATGAGGCCTTCCTTGGCCAGCTTGAAGGCGGCTTCGGACTGGGGCATGTTGTCGATAATGTCGTTGAACGTGCGGATGGCGTCCATCAGTTTGTCGTTCTGGGTGGCGATGTACGTGCTGACCGTGTAGTTGTACTTGGGCAGGCTCGGACGATCCATTCCGGCCCATGCCGAGTAGGCCAGCCCGCGGCTTTCGCGCATTTCCTGGAAGACGATGGAGTTCATTCCGCCGCCAAAGTATTCGTTGTACAGTCTGCGACCGGGTTCGATAGCCGGGTCATACTTTTCGCCTCGGTTCGAAATCTGTGCCATGTAGATGTTCTTGGCTTCGTAGGGGGCGATGTAGACTTTGGTTTCCGGTGTAAGCTGTTGCTTGAACTCGATGCCCTGCGGCACGTCTTTCAGGGTGTCGGGCACACGGTGTTCCTTGTTGATGACGGCCAGCAGCTCTTCGGTCTTGCTGGGACCGTAGTAGGTGATGCGGTGCTTGTAGCTGTTCAGTTGGTGAATGCGGTCGACAAGTTGCTGCGGATCCATGGCCTTCAGTTCGGCTTCGCTCAGCTGGTTGGTGGCGTAGTTGGTGGGGCCCCACTCGGTGTAGACCATCAGTCGGCTGAAGTTCTGCGACTGGTTCAGCTTGGCGTCGGAGCGGCTCTTCTGCAGGTCGGCCACTAGGTTGTTGTAGGCTTCGGGGTTGACTTGAGCGTCGGCCAGCAGTTTCTCGAACAGGGTCACGGCCTGTGGCATGTTTTCGTTGAGGCCAGAGAGTACAATATAGGTACGTTCGCTGCCCGGCGACACATAAAAGGTGCAAGCCATGCGGTAGAACTCACTCTTCACCTGTTCGGGCGTCATGTCCGAGGTGCCCAGATACTCCAGGTATTGAGCGGCCATGCCCAGCGCCTTATCGTTGCGGTTGCCCATGTCGAAGAGGTAAATCAGTTCGAACAGGTCGTTCGTGCTGTTGTGGCGGTAGATGACGGGGATGTCGTCCTTGGCCTTCAGTTGGGTCAGGTCTTTCGAGAAGTCCAGGAAGACCGGCTCGATGGGTTGCACCGTGCTTGCCTGAATCTCTTTGAGGAAGGCGCTCACGGTGTCGCGGTTCATCACGATGGGCGTAATCTGGGGTTTCTCTATCTTCTTTTCATTGGGGTCCTTGCCCTGACGTTTGTAGATGATGGCATAGTTGTCGTCCTTCAGGTACTTGTTGGCAAAGTCCACGATGTCCTGCTTGGTCAGTTTGGCCATGCGGTCCAGAGCGGTCACTTCGTCGGCCCATTGGCTTCCGTTGATGAACGACTGTACGAACCAGTCGGCACGGGCGTCGTTGCTTTCCTGCTGTTTCAGCTGGTACAGCTTGAAGTTGTTGATGTTGGCTTCGAGCAGGCTTTCGTCAAAGTCGCCGTCGCGCAGCTTCTTCAGCTCGCCCAGCAGCAGGTCTTTCACTTCGTCCAGCGTCTGTCCGGCTTTGGGACGACCGGCCATCAGGAAGGCGCTGTAGTCGCTCATGGTCATGGGATAGCAGTAGGCAAGCAGTGTCTTCTGCTGTTGCGCCAGGTCGAGGTCGATGAGACCAGCCTGTCCGTTGTACAATATCTGCGATACGATTTGCAGGGTTTCGATGTCCTTGCTGGCTGCGCCGGGGAATCGCCATGCCAGGCTTACGTTCTCGGCCTCGGGACCGAACACTTCGCGTACGACGGGCGCGGTGATAGGCGTTTCCTTGGGCAGGTCGAGCTTGGGCAGATTGGGGTTGGGCTGCATGTCGCCGAAGTACTTGTCGATGGTGGTAATCATCTGGTCGGGATCGAAGTCACCGCTGAGGCAGATGGCCATGTTGTTGGGCACGTACCACGTCTTGAAGTAGTTCTTGATGTTGGTGATGGAAGGATTCTTCAGGTCTTCCTGTGTACCCAGCACGGTCTGTGTGCCGTAGGGGTGATGGGGGAAGAGGGCGGCGAGGGTCTGTTCGTACACCTTGCGTCCGTCCTGGGTGAGCGACATGTTCTTTTCTTCGTATACCGTCTCCAGCTCGGTGTGGAAACCGCGGATCACGCAGTTCTTGAAGCGGTCGGCCTGAATCTTGGCCCAGTTTTCCACCTGATTGCTGGGGATGTCTTCCGTGTAGCAGGTCACGTCGTAGCTGGTGTAGGCGTTGGTGCCGTTAGCTCCGATGGCGGCCATCAGCTTGTCGTATTCGTTGGGGATGGCATATTTCGAGGCCTCGAACGAAAGGCTGTCGATGACGTGGTAGAGGGCTTTGCGCTCGGCTTCGTCGGTAGTCTTGCGATAGACTTCGAATGTCTGTTCAATCTGGTCCAGCAATGGCTTTTCCACTTCGTAGTTCTGGGTGCCGAAGTGGTTGGTACCCTTGAACATCAGGTGTTCGAAGTAGTGGGCCAGACCGGTTGTTTCGGCGGGGTCGTTCTTACCGCCTACGCGCACGGCAATGTAGGTCTGGATGCGTGGCTCGTCCTTGTTGACGGTCATGTACACTTTCAGCCCGTTGTCCAGGGTGTAGATGCGTGCCTGAAGCGGGTCGTTGGGAACAGTCTCGTAACTGTACTTCGAACTGCAGCTGCCCAGTCCTAACGTGGCCAGCAGCAGGAGCGAAAAACCGAATTGTCTGATTCGTTTGTTCATAAGCAATACTTAATTAGGTTGATAACCGCAAATTTATGCGTTTTTTTCATACCTTTGCAAGCCGAACGGAAGAATCTGCTGCCGAAGGCAGGTCTTTTGCGCAGATTTCGACTTCCATGCATCAAGAATAACAGCTAAATCACATAGACAGATGATTACCATAGAACAACTGAAGGACATCAAGGAACGTACCGAAGCGCTCTGCCGCTATCTGGACATCGAAGGGAAAAAGATTCAAGTAGAAGAAGAGCAGCTGCGCACGCAGGCACCCGGCTTCTGGGACGACCAGAAGGCTGCCGAAGCGCAGATGAAGAAGGTGAAAGGCCTGCAGCAATGGATTGAGGGATACAACGAAGTGAAGACCCTGGCCGACGAACTGCAGCTGGCTTTCGACTTCTATAAAGACGAACTGGTGACCGAAGAAGAGGTGGACGAGGCTTACAGCAAAGCTGCCGATGCCGTCGAGGCACTCGAACTGAAGAACATGCTCCGCGACGAGGCCGACCAGATGGACTGCGTACTGAAGATCAACTCTGGTGCCGGAGGTACGGAAAGCCAGGACTGGGCCAGCATGCTGATGCGTATGTACCTGCGCTATGCCGAAACTCATGGTTACAAAGCCACGATTGCCAACTTGCAGGAAGGCGACGAAGCGGGCATCAAGACTTGTACCATCGAAATAGCAGGCAGCTATGCCTACGGTTACCTGAAAGGCGAAAACGGAGTACACCGCCTGGTACGCGTGTCGCCCTACAACGCGCAGGGCAAGCGAATGACGTCGTTCGCATCCGTCTTTGTCACCCCGTTGGTCGACGATACCATCGAAGTGACCATCGAGCCAGCACGCATTTCGTGGGATACCTTCCGAAGCGGTGGCGCGGGTGGACAGAACGTGAACAAGGTTGAGTCCGGTGTCCGTCTGCGTTATCAGTACAAAGACCCCTACACGGGCGAGGAAGAAGAAATCCTGATTGAAAACACCGAGACGCGCGACCAGCCGAAGAACCGCGAAAACGCACTGCGACTCCTCCGCTCCATGCTGTACGACAAAGAGATGAAGCACCGCATGGCCGAGCAGGCGAAGGTTGAGGCCGGCAAGAAGAAGATTGAGTGGGGTTCGCAGATCCGCAGCTACGTCTTCGACGACCGCCGTGTGAAAGACCACCGCACCAACTACCAGACAAGCGACGTGAACGGCGTGATGGATGGTAAGATAGACGGATTCGTCAAGGCTTACCTGATGGAATTTGCTGGAGCAGAATAACGTTCGTGCCCCCTTGGACACGGATGGCCGGGGACGCGGCTGTAGGGATTCGCACCTGCAGCCGCGTCTCTTTTTTATAGGGCACATTTCACCGGTTTGTGGGACACTTGTGTGGCTCGTCTGGGACACTTGCACGGCTCGCGAGCGACACTTGCACGGCTCACGAGCCACACTTGCATTCCACACGAGCCGTACAAGTGTCCTGTAAAGCCCCTGTTTCTGCCCCGATTTCCTGTTTCCGGCCTTCCGGATGGCGGCCGATTGCCTGCCGGACGCGAAAAACACAAATTTTCTTTCTTTTTTCTTGCATTCCTCCCTTTTTTCCTCTTACTTTGTTCATCGTTGAACTTAAAACTATAGAAAGACCATGGGAAAGAATAAGAAAAATATGGGACACACCCGCAAGGAAGAAGAGCAAGGCAAGAAAGTTCTGATAGGCATCGGCGTCGTAGCCGTAGTCCTGGTTATTGCCATGTTTGTGCTCTACTCCTTCTGGGGCTGATAAGAGGATAGAATTATGCCACAAGAGATCGAACGGAAATTCCTCGTCGACGGCGAGTACAAGTCGAAGGCCTACGCCAGCAGCCGCATCGTGCAGGGATACATCTGTAGTGCGCGCGGGCGGACCGTGCGCATCCGTATTCGCGACGACAAAGGCTACCTCACCATAAAGGGACCCGCCGATGCCTCGGGCATCAGCCGTTACGAGTGGGAGAAGGAGATACCGCTGGACGAAGCCCGCGACCTGATGAAAATCTGCGAACCGGGTGCCATCGACAAGACGCGCTACCTGGTGCGGAGCGGCCGGCACGTGTTCGAAGTGGACGAATTCTATGGCGAAAACGAAGGGCTGGTCATTGCCGAGGTCGAACTGTCCTCGCCCGACGAACCCTTCGAAAAGCCCGATTTCATCGGGCAGGAAGTGACGGGAGACGCCCGTTACTACAATGCGCAGCTGATGAGGCATCCTTTCTGCCGCTGGTGACGACGTGCGGGCGCGGGAGGTGCCAGCCAATTTTATAACGGAGTATTATGGAGAAACTTTATCAATACCTGCCCCGCGAACTGGTCACCTTCGTACTGGTGACCCTCTTCTCCCTGCTCATCGGGCTTTCGCAACGGCGCATCAGCCTGAAGCACGAAGGCGAAACTACGCTCTTCGGAACCGACCGCACGTTTACTTTCATCGGCATTCTGGGTTATCTGCTTTATATCCTCGACCCCGTGGACTATCGTCTGTTTATGGGTGGCGGGGCTGTGCTGGGTGTACTGCTGGCACTGAACTATTACGTCAAGCAGACGCAGTACCGCGTATTCGGGGTGACGACCATCGTCATCGCCCTTATCACCTATTGCATTGCCCCCATCGTGGCCACGCAGCCTTCGTGGTTCTACATCATGGTGGTGGTCACCGTGTTGCTGTTCACCGAACTGAAACATACCTTTACCGAGCTGGCACAACGCATGAAGAACGACGAAATGATTACGCTGGCCAAGTTCCTCGCCATCAGTGGCATCATACTGCCGATGCTGCCCGATAAGACGCTGATTCCGGGCATCAAGCTGACGCCTTACAGCATCTGGCTGGATACGGTGGTGGTGTCGGGCATTTCCTACCTTTCGTACCTGTTGCGGCGCTATGTGTTCCGCGAGTCGGGCATCCTGGTGTCGGGCATCATCGGCGGACTGTACAGTAGTACAGCCACCATTTCGGTGCTGGCCCGCAAGAGTCGGGGAGCTTCGGCACAGGAGGCACCCGAGTATGTGGCTGCCATGCTGCTGGCGGTGAGCATGATGTTTCTGCGTTTCCTCATCCTGATAGGCATCTTCAGTCGCGAAACGCTACTGACCATCTATCCCTACCTGCTGGGCATGTCGGTCGTGTCGGCCGGGATGGCATGGTATCTGCGCTTGCGTCGCAAGCGTACGCACGAAGCCGGGCAGAGCGAGGAGGAGGATGACAGCCGCAACCCGCTTGAATTCAAGGTGGCTCTGATCTTTGCGGGGCTGTTTGTGGTGTTTACCGTGCTGACGCACTATACGCTGCTCTATGCCGGTACGGGCGGTCTGACGTTGCTGTCTTTCGTTTCCGGTTTCAGCGACATTACCCCGTTCATCCTGAACCTGCTGCAAGGTACGGGCGGCGTGGCCACGCTTGTCATTACGGCGTGTAGCATGCAGGCCATTGTCAGCAACATTGCCGTCAACATGTGTTACGCCCTTTTCTTTGCGGGGCGGGGCAGTGCGCTGCGTGTTTGGATACTGAAAGGCTTCGGTTGCGTGATTGCCGTTAACGTATGTCTGCTCCTGCTTTTCTATCTTATAAAGTAGCTTAAACTATCCCAATGTGCATCATTCTGGAAAATCGGTGCAGAAGCAATTGTACCGGCTGACTTGCGAATTCGTGTAGTTTTGCCTTTTTTAACTCCGAAACTCTCGTAACTATCGGAAAACGTTCTATTTTTGCCCAGTCGTATGTAAGAAGAGAGGCATACGGCCAGAACAATACATCAACAAACAGACAGTAGGTTATTTAAAAAGAGTATGAAAAGCGCTAAACGCATGATGAAGTGCTGTGTACTGCTGTGGATGCTCGTCGGAGTATCGGCCGTAGCAGTGGCACAGGGCACGGCGGCTACTTTCCAGATCAAGGGAGTGCTGCTCGATTCGCTCACCCACGAAGGCGAGCCGTATGCTACCATCCGAGTGGCTAAGAAAGAGAAACCGCAGCAGGCGGTGAAAATGCTGGTGTCGGACATGAAAGGTGAATTCCGCGAGAAGGTGCCCGGCACAGGAAACTTTGTGCTGACCATCACTTCGGTGGGACGCAACCCCATTGTGAAAAACTTTACCGTCAAGGCCGGCGAGAAGCTGGTAGACTTCGGAACCCTCTACGTCACCGATGCCTCGAACGAACTGGGCCAGGTGGAAGTAGTAGCACAGAAGCCGCTGGTGAAGGCCGACATTGACAAAATAGAATACAACGTGAAGGACGACCCCGACTCGGAGACTAACTCGCTGCTCGAAATGCTTCGCAAGGTACCCCTGGTGACCGTGGACGGAGAAGACAACATCAAAGTGAACGGAAGCAGCTCCTTCAAGGTCTACGTGAACGGCAAGCCCAACAACATGATGAGCAACAACCCCACCGAAGTGCTGAAGAGCATGCCCGCCAACACCATCAAGCACATTGAGGTCATCACCAACCCCGGCCCTAAATACGATGCCGAGGGCGTGGGTGGTATCCTGAACATCGTGACTGAGGGTAGCGGATTCGAAGGCTACACGGTGACCGTAAGCGGCAACGTCAGCAACCGCGGCGCCGGAGGCGGACTGTTCGGCACCGTGCAGAAAGGAAAACTGACCGTAAGCGCGCGCTACAACTACAACTATAACGACTCGCCCCGCAGCTATTCGGGCGGTTCGCAGCGTGCCACCGAGGTTTCTGCCGACGTGGCCAACTTGGATTACGACGGAAGCAGCGAAAGCAACTATTCGTTCCAGTCGGGCAGCATGGAAGCCAGTTACGAGATCGACTCGCTGAACCTGATTTCGGCCTCTTTCGGCCTGTGGGGCGGCGGCAGCAACAGCAACGGTGGTAGTGCCTATCGCGGATTCTCGCCGCTGGACAACCACCTGCTCTACCAGTATGGCATCGGCAGCCGGAGCGAGTCGTCGTGGTACTCCATCGACGGAGGTATCGACTATCAGAAGTTGTCGCGTACGGTGGCAGGCCGCATGCTGACGTTCTCGTACAAAATCAATACCCGCCCGCAAACCTCGGACGCTTACTCCGAATACGGCATTGCCTTCGGCGAAACCGACTGGGCCGACTACCTGCGACGCTTGCAGGACCAGCACACCGACGGCAGTCAGAACACTACCGAACATACCTTCCAGGCCGACTACACTACGCCCATCGGCAAGCTGCACACCATAGAGACGGGCGTGAAGTACATCCTGCGCAACAACGCTTCGGACAACGACCGCTATCTGCGCACGGCTGCCGAAACCAACTCGGATTATCAGTTCGACGAGGAGTACAGCATGCACTACCGTCACCGCAACGACATTCTGGCTGCCTACCTGGGCTACGGACTGAAGTGGGAAAAGCTTTCGGGCCGTCTGGGCGTGCGCTACGAACATACCATCGAAGACGTGGAATACCTGCTGGGCCGTGGCGACGACTTCCGCAAGAACTACGACGACGTAGTGCCTTCTGCCTCGCTGGGGTGGAAGTTGAGCGACCTGTCGAACCTGCGCCTGGGCTACAACATGCGCATCTATCGTCCGAGCATCAGTTATCTGAATCCTTACCTCGACGATATGAACCCCTCCAACCTCCGTCGGGGTAATCCCGAGCTGGAGAGCGAGCATAGCCATGCTTTCGACCTCAGCTACAGCAACTTCACACAGAAGTTCAACATCAATCTGACTGCCCGCTATTCGTTTACGAACAACAGCATCAACTCCGTCACCAGTCTGGTGTCCGAGGACGATATTCCCGGGCTGGACGAAAGCAAGAAGACGGGCAAAGACGTGCTCTACACCACCTACCGGAACATCGGCAAGAACCGTAACTTCAGTCTGAGCGGCTATATCAACTGGAACGCCACGAAGAATACGCGTATCTACACCAACCTGTATGGCAACTACGTCGACGTGAAAGGCGCACAGGGACTGCAGAACAGCGGTTGGAGCTTCTTCGGCTACGGCGGAGCGCAGCAGACCTTCAAGTACGACTGGCGATTGAGTCTGAATGTCTTTGGCCAGACTCCGTGGATTATGTTGCAGGGAAAAGGCAGCAGTTACTTCGGCTATAGCCTGAGTCTGAACAAGTCGTTCATGGAACGGCGGTTGTCGCTTTCGGCTTTTGCCAGCAACTTCCTGAAGAAGTACAACCGTAACGAGTCGCACATCGAGGGACAAGGCTTCGTCTACGACACGTGGAACAAATATCCGCAAATGCGCTTCGGTGTCAGCATCAGCTACCGCATTGGTGAACTGAAAGCTACCGTAAAGAAAGCAGCACGCACTATTTCGAACGACGATGTGAAGTCGGGCGAAAGCAGCGGAGCTTCCGGCGGCGGAATGGAGTAAAAACAGACGGTTTACAGGATACTTGTACGGCTCGCGAGCGACACTTGCACGGCTTGCGAGCCGTACTTGTGTTTCTCCCGAGCCACACAAGTGTTGTTCGCGAGCCACACTTGCGTCGCTCAAACCCCTGTCCAGAGGGCTTGTGGCGGGGCTTGCTCCGGTCGTAGACAGGGCGGCGGCATGCCGGCGGAACAGACCTTCGGGTATGGGCAAAAAAAGAAGATGCACCCCGATTGAGGTGCATCTTCTTTTTTCCTTCAGCGAAGGAGTGCGAATACATGAAAGATTATCGAACTTTCAAAGAGGATTTTTTTAAGTTGGTAGAGTTTGCGGAGTGGTACAAAGATTATACAGGATGATTCTCTGATTGCCTTTTGTGTATGCTAAATAATACTTTTGGAAGAGTTTCATGTACTTTGTTAATTTTGATGTATGTGTAGATGTAGGGTAAAAGTCGGCTTTCTGTGTATTCCTGGCTTAGAAATGCTCTATGTAGGAAAAGGGAAAGACAAGTGCTGTAATAACAAATTATGAAATCTATTAAACATGCTTTTTGCTCATATTTAGTTCATATTCAGCTGCAAAGACCGTAACCCTGCTCTCCCAAATAGGAGATTAGGGTAGGTGTATTAACAGCCGAACGGTTTCATCTTTAAATACCCAGCTATTTTATAACAGATAAATTAACAACCTACTATTCTTTACATTCTTACTTACTACACTACTATTTATATAAAAAAGTTTATGAAAAACACAAGGAAAAGAAAGTATCGTGAACTCAGCGAGGAAACAAAAAAGAAAATCAGTCTTGCCCTACGCGGTAGATGCAAATCTGCGGCACATATACAGGCGATTTCTGATGCGATGAAAAAATATTGGGAAAGTATTCCTAAAAAAACAGAGGATGAAATTAAAGAAGAGGGGCTATAAAATCCCCCTCTCTTTTCATCTTTTTATTATCAAAAGGGGAAATGTACTCTGTAGGCTACATTTCTATAAGAATAAAAGATAAAATCTATTTTTAATGACTTTACAAAATGAAAAACAATTTCTAACTTTCGATAGAATTAAAATCAAATGTGATTATAAATATTTCCATAATGCAAAAGCGAAGTTCAATGAAATGTTTAATTCGCGTAGCGGAGAAAGAACAGGCATATTTTATAGTTCTAGGGAAGATAAAAACGTACCTTACAATCTTTATATAGCTATAAGTTGTCCCCAAAAAAAATTAACATTAGAATTTTCCAGCAAGGTTTTAAAAGAGAATTACATAAAATTAATATCAAAAGAGACCATTAAAGAATGCCTAACTAATATCAGTAAACTGAATATATGCGATATTGACATAGATAACATTTTGTTACATGGTGTAGTTACATCGTTAGATGTCACTTATGATACTGACCTCATCTTGAATGACAATATTTTAGATGCTCTTAATTCACAAGTTAGCAATTATAGACGTTTCAGATGGACACATTACGAGAAAGAGGGTATCACTTTTACCAAGGACGTAAAATCCAAAGATTGCACAGAAACGATTACTCTATATAATAAGGAAAAAGAAATATGTAGCAGCCATAATCAGAACTTTTTAAATAGCCTATCACGAGCACAATCAATAATAGACTATTTCAAAGGGAAAACTCGATTTGAAATCACATTAGATACGCCTCAAAAAATTATGAACTATTTGAATTTGTCCGACACCAAAATATTTAGTGTGTTAAATTCCGATGCAAATCCTATTTTAACTCAATTTAATAAGGTTTTCGGCAATTCTACAGCTGATATGCCAAATCCGACTTTTGATGATCCTTAATTCCGCAACACATATTGTTAGAAATAAATTTAAAATACTGAGTAATA
>ENA-ORSI01001667-ORSI01001667.1-human-gut-metagenome-genome-assembly--contig:-NODE-1667-length-18303-cov-6.312911_pt1 | contig 18303 bp, 13 predicted proteins | sample MGYA00242187_ERZ509154 | MGnify/ENA primary metagenome ERZ509154 (study PRJEB26280, sample SAMEA2338627) | human gut metagenome | biome: human gut; feature: human-associated habitat; material: faeces...
GAGATCGTAATACAGCTAGAGTTTTTAAAGAAAATGACATATGGAAATTAGAAGGGAATTTATACTATTGCCTTACTGATATTGAAAATCAAAATTTAGAAAGCTAATTATTTTAAATAAAGGGTAGCTAATTTGCTATTCTTTTAAATTGCTATCAAATTAATTTGCAAATAAATTTAGCTATAATATAGTATTAAATAATTTTGGAGGTATTTATGAAAAGTTGTTTTGTAAAATATAAAGAATATGTGCGTAAATATCGTGAATTTTATGATGAAGTTAAAGACACTCCACAAAAAGAATTTCTAATGAAAGAATTTATGAAATATATTAAAGAAAATAATCTAATTAAAGCTAATTATGAAAATGATGCTTTTTTGCAAAATTATTTAAAAAATGCACTTAAACAAGCACTAAAAAATAATCCAAATTTTTTGGAAAAAATCATAAATGATAATCAAGCTAAAATATCCATTAACCAAAGCTTAGTTAATACTTTTGATAATGAAAAAGCTATAAACTTCCCAGACATAGAGCTTTTGATAAATATTTTAACTGCCACTATTAATGATAATTGGCTGACTATTAGGATCTGCTATTAAGTTTGGAGAAGAGCATCCTAAGAAGGTAACAGATGAATTAATGAAGGAAATTGTTTCTTTGCTTTCTAGTTATTTTGATGTCTATGGAAATTTTATTTATGTTGATTATACTAACTTCCATAATGGAGTAAACAAATTACTTATGTATATAGCAGGATTAATTCAATTTGAACAAAAGGAATCATTATGTGAAAAAAAATTTCGTAAGTTTATATGAATGAATCAGGAGAGTGGAATATTTATGAAGTTGTAAATTCCTATATTCACATTATTTTTACGGAGCTTCTTAGAAATGTGTATTTAATAATTGGAGTATCTACAGCTGGTAATAATTATCGGGAAATTACTAATAGATTATTAAATAAAGATAATCAAAAATTTATTGCTGAAATTAGTTCGAATGTTTCTAAGAATGAATATTTAGCAAAAACTAAAAATAACGATTTTAAAAGAATACGAAAAAAATAATATGAATATAAAAAGTCTTGGCGAAAAATACTTAAAAATGATTGACTTGTTATCTTTTCTTGGTGTATAATAACTACATATCGAGAAAAGGGGACTGGCCTTTGGAACACTATTTTACAAACAATTCGGATTTAAAAAGTGAAATACGCGAACTACCATACACAATTGCTAACACGGAATTTAAATTTTTGAGCGATAATGGTGTATTTGCTAAAAATAAAATTGACTATGCATCGTCATTTTTAGTAACTTCATTTTTAGATAATCACCCTGAACTTATGGGTTCCAAGGTTTTAGATGTTGGCTGTGGTTATGGCTTTATAGGTCTAGTGATTGGTAAAATAACTAAAGCTGATGTCGATTTAATAGATGTTAACAAGAGAGCGCTACATTTATGTGAGCGTAATATAAAGATAAATAAAGTAGATAATTGCAATGCCTATTTGAGTGATTGCTATGAGTTAGTTAAAAATAAGTATGATTATATAATAACCAATCCGCCGATAAGGGCCGGAAAAGAAGTTGTAAACAAAATATTGCTAGAGGCTAAAGAGCATTTGAAGAATAATGGCGAATTATGGTGTATTGTTCACAAAGATCAAGGCGCTAAATCGACAAAAAAAACACTAGAAGAGTGCTATAATGTTGAAATAGTAGGAAAAAGCAAAGGTTTTTACTGCTTTAAAGCAAAAATTTGTTGACAAAATTCTAATTAGGATATAGAATTTTAAATTGGTGGCATATTTATTTTTTTAAATAGAAATAGTCTTAAAAAAATTGTGTATGGGGTGATATCGTGGCTTATAAAGCAAAAAAATTTGGTGACTATCGTGAAAGAAGAAGTTTTTCGAAAACGAAAAACGTTTTGGAGTTGAATGATTTACTCGAAATTCAAAAGAAGAGCTATCAACAATTTTTGGATGAAGGAATCAAAGAAATATTTGATGATTTATTTCCAGTAGAAAGTTTTACTGGTAATATTTCTTTGGAATTTGGGGATTATTATTTTGATGAACCAAGATACTCTATCAAAGAAGCTAAAGAAAGAATGGTTAACTATGCTGCACCATTGAAGGTTGAAGCGCGTTTGTTCGTGCATGAAACTGGTGAAGTAAAAGAACAAACTATCTTCTTAGGTGACATGCCATTAATGACTGAAGCAGGAACATTTATCATTAATGGGGCCGAAAGAGTAATTGTTTCCCAACTTGTAAGAAGTCCAAGTGTTTATTTCAAAAAAGAAATTGATAAAAATGGACGTCATATTATAAGTGGAGAATTAATACCTAATAAAGGTACTTGGTTAGAATATGAAACAGATGCTCGTGATGTTTTATATGTTCGTATTGATAGAACTAGAAAAGTAACAGTAACAACACTTTTACGTGCTTTAGGTTTATCTAGTGATGAAGATATCATTAGTGTTTTTGGTGACAATCAATATATTCAAAATACTTTAGAAAAAGATAATACTAATAATACTGATGAAGCATTAATTGAAATTTATGAAAAATTAAGACCTGGAGAACCTGCAACTCTAGATTCTTCAAAGAACCAACTTATCACAAGATTCTTTGATCGTTTCCGCTATGATTTAGCCAAAGTAGGACGTTATAAATTTAATAAGAAATTAAACGTTTTAGATAGATTATTAGGTCTTACTTTAGCAGAACCTATAATCGATGGTGATAAAGTTATCGCTGAAAGCGGGACTGTTATTACTAAAGAAATATTAGAACAACTTCGTCCATTATTTGCTAATGGTTTAAATATTAAAGAAATAGAGATTAATAATGAATTAGATGATTACAATAAAGTTCAAACTGTTAAAGTGGTAGATCCTACTGATGCTAAGAAAACTATTACTATAATAGGTACTGATGGTTCTGTAGATGTTCGTCGTCTTACAATACCTGATGTTTATGCATCCCTAAATTATTATATCGGATTACATTTTGGCGTTGGTTCTGATGATGAAATCGATAACTTAGGAAATCGTCGTGTCCGTCAAGTTGGTGAACTTATCCAAAATCAATTTAGAATTGGTATGGCGAGAATGGAAAGAGTTATTCGGGAAAGAATGACTACTCAAGACATTGAAACAGTTACACCAAAGACTTTGATTAATATTCGTCCGGTAACTGCAGCCTTAAAAGAATTCTTTGGTTCATCTCAACTTTCTAAGTTCATGGATCAAATCAATCCAATCGCCGAACTTACAGATAAAAGACGTTTATCAAGTTTAGGACCTGGAGGATTATCTCGTGACCGTGCTGGTATGGATGTTCGTGACGTTAATGCTTCCCACTATGGTCGTATCTGTCCAATTGAATCTCCAGAAGGACAAAACATTGGGCTTATTACATCACTTGCTGGTTATGCTAAAGTTAATGAATATGGTTTCATTATGACTCCATACCGTAAGGTGGATAGTGGTGTTGTAACTGATGAAATCGTTTACATGACTGCTGATGAAGAAAAAGATTATTATATTTCGCAAGCAACTATTAAGTTAACTGATAAAAATGAAATTGCTGATGATGAAGTTATTGCTCGTTTGAATGGTGATACAGTTTATGTTGATAAGATGCACGTTAATTTCGTTGACGTTGCACCAAGTCAAGTTGTAGCCATTACTACAAGTTGTATTCCATTCCTAGAATTCGACGATGCTAACCGTACCCTAATGGGTGCTAACATGCAACGTCAAGCAGTACCTTTACTTGAAACTGAAGCACCAATCGTTGGTACTGGTGTTGAATATATTGCTGCAAGAGACTCTGGTTCAACAATCGTATGTAAGGCTGATGGTGTAGTAGATTACGCTGATGGCTTAAAGATTGTAGTTAATGTTGCAAAGGGCAAAGATACATATTACTTAGCAAACTTTGAAAGAAGTAATGCCTCATCTTGTATTAATCACCGTCCTCTTGTTAAGAAGGGTGATAAAGTCCATCGTGGTCAAGTTATAGCTGATGGTCCATCAACAGATCAAGGTGAACTTGCTTTAGGTAAGAATATGACTGTTGCTTTCATGACATTTAATGGTTATAACTACGAAGATGCTGTTATATTAAATGAAAGATTAGTTAAAGATGATGTTTATACATCACTTCATATTTCGCATTATGATATCGATTGCCGTGATACTAAATTAGGACCTGAAGAAATTACTAGAGATATTCCAAATGTTGGGGAAGATGCTCGTAAGAATTTGGATGCTGATGGTATTGTTAGAATTGGTACGGAAGTAAAAGAAGGCGATATCCTAGTTGGTAAAGTTACACCAAAAGGTGTTCAAGAATTAACTAGCGAAGAAAAATTATTACATGCAATATTTGGTGAAAAGACTCGTGAAGTAAGAGATACATCACTTCGTGTCGAACATGGTGCTGGTGGTATCGTTCATGATGTTAAAGTTTATACTAAAGAAAACTCTGATGAACTACCTGCTGGTGTATCAAAAGTAATAAGAGTATATATTATTCAAAAACGTAAGATTCAAGTTGGTGACAAGATGTCTGGTCGTCACGGAAATAAAGGGGTTATCTCACTTATCTTACCAGAAGAAGATATGCCTTACTTACCAGATGGTCGTCCAGTTGATATCATGTTAAACCCTCTAGGTGTTCCATCTCGTATGAACATCGGTCAAATCCTAGAAGTGCATTTAGGTATGGCTGGTAAGAAATTAGGAACACATTATGCAACTCCAGTATTCGATGGAGCAACTTGGGCAGATATCATGGAAGAAATGAAAGAAGCTGGAATGGCTGAAGATGGTAAAGTTGAACTTCGTGATGGACGTACTGGTGAGGCATTCGATCATCGTATCAATGTTGGGGTAATGTACATGGTAAAACTACATCACATGGTTGATGATAAATTACATGCTCGTGCTACAGGACCTTACTCACTTGTTACACAACAACCACTTGGTGGTAAAGCTCAATTTGGTGGTCAAAGATTCGGAGAAATGGAAGTTTGGGCACTATATGCTTATGGTGCATCACATGTTCTACAAGAAATATTGACTGTTAAAGCCGATGATATCACAGGTCGTGTTAAGGTTTATGAATCTTTAGTTAAAGGTAAAGTAATTGATCAGGCCGGAGTACCTGAAAGCTTCAGAGTTCTAGTTAAAGAATTCCAAGCTCTAGGCTTAGATGTTCAAGTAGTAAATGAAAATGATGAAGTTGTTGAATTTAAAGATATTGAAGAAGATGAAGATGATAATGATGCCTTTAGAATTGAAGAAATAGATGTTACAACTAACGATTTAAATCCTGAAGAACCAGAGATAACTGATGAATATATCTTAGATGAAGACGAAGATGATAATTTAGATGATTTAGAATTTCCGGGTATCGAAGAAGATGAAGACGATACCATGGATGAAGGAAAGTAGGTGGGTTAAATGATAGATGTAAGTAAATTTAAAGGAATAAAAGTAAGTATTGCTTCCCCTGAAAAGATTCGTTCTTGGTCATACGGTGAAGTTAAGAAACCTGAAACTATCAACTATCGGACCCTAAAGCCTGAAAGAGATGGTTTATTCTGCGAAAAGATATTCGGACCAACAAAAGACTTCGAATGTAGTTGTGGAAAATACAAGAGATTAAGATATAAAAATATTATTTGTGACCGTTGTGGTGTTGAAGTTACACGTTCCAAAGTAAGACGTGAAAGAATGGGGCACATTGAACTTGCTGCTCCTTGCTCTCACATTTGGTTCTTTAAAGGTGTTCCATCTAAAATGGGCCTTGTTCTAGATATGTCTCCAAGAGATCTAGAAGAAGTATTATACTTTGTTTCATACGTTGTAATTGATCCGGGTAAAGCTCCACTTGAAGTAAAACAAACACTTTCTGATAAAGAATATCGTGCTTATTATGAAAAATATGGTAATACCTTCACAGTAGGTATGGGTGCTGAAGCTATTAAAGAACTACTTAAACGAGTAGACTTAGATAAAGAAATTGAAGATTTAAGAGCAGAACTTGAAAACACTACTGGCCAAAAGAGAATTCGTTTAGTAAAACGTCTTGATTGTTTAGTAGCATTCCAAGAAAGTGGCAATAAACCTGAATGGATGGTTCTAGATGTACTACCTGTAATACCTCCAGAACTTCGTCCAATGATTCAACTTGATGGTGGCAGATTTGCAACAAGTGATTTAAATGATTTATACAGAAGAATTATAAATAGAAATAATCGTTTAAAGAAGTTGCTAGAACTTGGAGCACCAACAATTATTGTTCAAAATGAAAAACGTATGCTTCAAGAAGCGGTTGACTCGCTATTTGATAATGGACGTCGTGGTAGAAGTATTACTGCTGCAAGTAATCGTCCACTTAAGAGTTTATCTAGCATGCTTAAAGGTAAACAAGGTCGTTTCCGTCAAAACTTGTTAGGTAAAAGAGTTGATTATTCAGGTCGTTCTGTTATCGTTGTTGGACCAAATCTCAAGATGTATCAATGTGGTCTACCTAAAGAAATGGCTATCGAGTTATTTAAACCACATGTAATTAATGGTATTGTTGAACGCGGTCTTGCTCATAACATTAAAGGCGCTAAGAAATTAATTGATGCTCGTGATGAAGCAGTATGGGATATTGTAGAAGATGTAATTACAGAGTATCCTGTTCTTTTAAACCGTGCTCCAACTCTACATAGACTTGGTATTCAAGCATTTGAACCAGTTTTAGTTGGTGGTAAAGCAATTCGTCTTCACCCATTAGTATGTACAGCATTTAACGCTGACTTCGATGGTGACCAAATGGCTGTTCACGTACCACTTTCTGAAGAAGCAAAAGCTGAAGCTAGAATACTTATGCTTGGTGCTAATAACATATTGAACCCTAAAGATGGAAAACCAATCGTTACACCTAGCCAAGACATGGTTTTAGGTAACTGTTATCTAACAATCGAATATGCCGGACTTCCAAATGAAGGACACGTATATAAAGATCCTAATGAAGCATTGATGGCTTATGAAAGAAGAGAAATTACTCTTCATACTCGTATAGCTATTCCTGTTAATTCATTTAAATATAAATTGTTTACTGAAGAACAAAGAGATAAATATTTAGTTACAACAGTTGGTAAAATTAAGTTTAATGAAATATTACCTGATACTTATCCATATGTTAATGAAGGTACTAAAGAAAACATTGAAGGAGTAACCCCAGATAAATATTTCTTACCAATGGGAGCGAATATTCCAGAAGAAATATCTAAAATGCCATTGGTACAACCATTCATTAAGAAAACTCTAGGACAATTAATTGCTCAAGTGTTCAAAAGATATAAGACTACTGAAACATCAATTATGCTTGACAAATTAAAAGATTTAGGTTTCAAATATTCAACCGTTGCAGGTGTAACAGTATCAATCGCTGATGTTGTAAGAAGTGATGACAAAGAACAAATTATTGAAAGAGCTAAGGCTAAAGTTGATAAGATTAATAAACAATATCAAAGAGGGCTTATAACTGAAACTGAAAGATATGAAAACGTTATTGCCTCATGGAATAACGCAACCGATGAAATTAAAGACGAACTAGCTGAAATAAGTAAGAATAATTACGATAACCCAATATTTATGATGATGAATAGTGGTGCTCGTGGATCTATTTCGAACTTTACTCAACTTGCTGGAATGCGTGGACTTATGGCTCGTCCTGATGGTTCTACCGTAGAAATTCCAATCACTTCATCATTTATCGAAGGATTATCCGTTTCTGAATTCTTCTTATCAACTCATGGTTCTCGTAAAGGTTCAGCAGATACAGCTCTACGTACTGCTGACTCAGGATACTTAACTCGTCGTTTAGTTGATGTTGCTCAAGATATCATTGTTAAAGATTACGACTGTGGTTCTGTTCAAGGTTTAGTTGTTTATGACTTAGTAAATGACAAAGATGGAACTATTATCGAACCACTTGCTGAACGTATTTTAGGACGTTTTGCATCTAAGAAAATTGTCAATCCAGAAACTAAAGAAGTTATTGTTGAAGCTGGAGAAATGATTACTGAAAATGCCGTTGCTAAAATTACCAAAGCAGGTATTAAAAAGATCGAAATTAGAAGTGTTCTTACATGTAAATCAAATAATGGTGTATGTCAAAAATGTTATGGACGCAACCTTGCAACTGGTAACCTAGTTGAAAAGGGTGAAGCAGTTGGTATCATGGCTGCGCAATCAATTGGTGAACCTGGTACTCAGTTAACCATGCGTACATTCCACTCTGGAGGGGTAGCCCATGGTGGAGATGCCGATATTACTCAAGGGCTTCCAAGAGTTGAAGAATTATTTGAAGCGCGTATGCCAAAAGGTAAAGCAACTATTGCAGAAATCAGTGGTAAAGTCATAGGTATTGAAGAACAAAATGGAAAACACCTAATTACTATTGAAAATGAAGCTGGTGTAAGAGAACACGTAACAAATTACAACATGAAGGTTCGTGTTAGTGTTGGAGACACTGTTGAAGCTGGTGACAAACTTACTGAAGGTGTTATTTCACCAAAAGAATTACTTGCTGTAACAGATCCACTTACTGCTCAAGAATACATTTTAAAAGAAGTTCAAAAAGTTTATAAATTACAAGGTGTTGATATTTCTGATAAGCACATCGAAATTATCGTTAAGAGAATGATTAATAAAGTACGTATTACAGATAGTGGTGATACTGACTTTGTCGAAGGTTTAACTGTTTCTCTAAGAGAATTCACTGAAGGAAATAAACCAGTAATTATGGCTGGTAAAGTTCCTGCTAAAGGAAATCCAATTATGCTTGGTATTACTAAGTCATCTTTGGAAACTGATTCCTTCTTATCTGCAGCCTCATTCCAAGAAACAACTCGTGTTTTAACTGATGCAGCAATTCATGGTAAAGTAGATAACTTACAAGGATTAAAAGAAAATGTCATTATTGGTAAACTAATTCCAGCAGGAACTGGTTATAAACAATATAGTGATATTTCAATTGAACTTGAAAAGGATATCCTAGATGATGATGCTAGTGAAGTTCTAGAAGAAAAATTAATGGATGATGCAGATATATCTATAGATAATTTAAATCTTTCTGAATAAGTAAGAGTGCTTTATTAGGCACTCTTTTCTTAGCTAATTTTAATACTATAAGTGGGAATTGCCCACTAACTACTAGACAGGGGGAAAATATATGGAATTACAAAAATATTTTAATTTAGAAGAATATGTTGATAAAATAGAATTAACGGATCAAGTTTTAGCCCATTTGCAAAGTACATCTAAAAGTTTTGATGAATATTTTAAAATACTATCGCAATATGGAAAATATGCAATATATTTTTGGATTGATTCTCTATATAAAGAATTAATAGCATCTTCCGAAATAGAAGGAGATCTAATATCTTTAGAACGTTTTAATAATGATTTGTATATTTCTCGTTTTGCTATTAGTCACAGTCGGATTTATGACTTACACAAAATATTTATTCCCGATGCTCCAGATGCGTATCGTGATTCAGAAGTTAAAATATCTGGCAAAGAAAATGGCAAAGAAGTGATTTATTGGTGGGGCCCAGAAGCAGAATCGATAATGCCCTTTATGAAAGATTTCGTTAAATTTTATCAAACTAGCAATATTGAATTAAAATATTCTAATCCTTTTATCAAGTCATTTTTAGTTCATTTGTTATTTGTTCGTATTCATCCTTTTAAAGATGGCAATGGTCGTACAGCTAGATTACTTCAAAATATTAAATTTGCTCAACTTATTAATAGCATTTATGGCACTCGTTTAAAAATATCTCCTTTAAATATCTCTCAAAACATTTTAATAAATAAACCAACATATGCTGATAGATTAAATGCAGTCCAATTTAATTTAAACGCTGATGATAATAAAGCCATAAACAGATTTATTGATTATTTATTAAATATGGTTGATGAACAATTATTTTATGCGAAAAATAAATTACTCAAATATGCCGGAACTCTTGATAAATGGAGTAATATGTATCCTGATGAAGAATTAGATAAAGAAGCAGAAATTATGCGCCTTAAGAGGATTTTTCACAGATGACAATAGAAAAAGTTTACGATTTTACTAACGAAAATTTAATAGATTTATCTAAAATCTATCATTTTGCTGATACCAACATATTGACGGTCTTAGGTAGTGGAGATCAATATTTTTCTGCGCTACTTGCGGGAGCTAAAAACATTGAGGTGTTCGATATAAATTATTTAACCCTTTATTATTTCATCTTGAAGTTTACTGCTATTAAAATTTTGTTATATGAAGAATTTATTCAAATGTTTGTAGTTGATAATTTAGATAATTTAAGTATTTATGCTAAATTACGAAATTTTTTGCCATTAAAGGTTAGTGATTTTTTTGATAACTTAATTCGCTTACAAAGAAAATTTTCATCAATTAAAATACACAATACTATATTTGCTAACACTAAATCCAAAATTATTTCTTATTTAGAAAAAAGCGAGTATTATCATTTGCAAAGTATTTTAAATAGAACATCGCTACCTAAATTTTACAATTGTAATTTGCTAGAATTACCTAATTTTACAACTAAAAAATATGATATAGCCTTATTATCAAATATATATCATTATTTGGCTATTAACCCTAAAGAATATAAGGAATTCCTTAGCAAATTAAATTGTTCTGATATACTAGCATTATATACTTGGATTTTATCTGAAGAAGAACAAGCAGAATTTACAAAAAATGGATTTGATATATATCAAATTCCTGGAGTTTTAAAAAATAATGATTACGTTGTTAGTTTAAGTCGGAAAAGAGTTTAAAAAATTTTACATAATATATAATTAAATAGGTGATAAAAATGTATGAAAATAAAAAAATTTTAATTTTGGGGGCCGCTAAAAGTGGAATAGCAGTAGCAAAACTATTGGTGGGTAAAAATAATGAAATTATATTAAGTGATTTAAAAGAATTACCCTCATCTACAGCTCAAGAGTTAGAAGATATGGGAATAAAAATTATGATAACTTTTAATCAATGTGATTTAATCGATTCTAGTTATGATTTAGTTATAAAAAACCCTGCCATAATGATGACTAGTGAAATTACCAAAAAGTTAAATAAATTACATATTAGGACTGAAAATGAAATGGAAGTAGCATACCATTTTTTACCAGAAAATGTAACAATTATTGGTGTTACAGGTTCAAATGGTAAGACAACAACAACTACCATAATTTATGAACTTTTAAAACGGCTTAATATAAATGTAATTTTGGGAGGTAATATTGGTTATCCATTAAGTGAAGTTTTAAAAGGGGTTCAGAAAGAAAGTGTATTACTTTTAGAAATTAGTGATCATCAATTATGTGATATTCATGATTTTAAAACAAATATTAGTGTTATTACCAATCTTTGCCCAACTCACTTAGATTACCACGGCTCTTATGAAAACTACAAAAAAGCTAAAAAGAAAATATTTAATTTACATACTTCAAATGATTTAGCAATACTTAATCATGCTAATGAAGATTGCCTAGAATTAAGTAAAGATATTTTATCAAAAAAAGTTTATTTTAATAATTTTGAAAATTACTATGACAACAATTATATTTATTTACATGGCGAAAAATATTTAAATATTAATAATATTTGTTTACAAGGTGAACATAATTATGAAAATATTTTAGCGGCATTACTAGTAGTTGAACAGTTTGGTTTGGATAAAGATATTGTAGTTGACTTTTTAAAGACATTCAGTGGTGTTGAGCATCGTTTGGAATATGTTGCTAATAAAAATGGAATAGAATACTATAATGATTCAAAATCAACGAATCCTACTGCTACAATTACTGCTTTAAAAACATTTACAAAACCAATTCATCTAATTTTAGGAGGCCTAGATCGTAACCAGGATTTCAATGAATTAAATGATTATATAAATTATGTTAAAAAAATATATGCAATCGGGGAGGTTACAGATAAAGTTGCCAATTATGCTAGCAATTTAAATATCCCTTGTGAAAGATGTTATAATCTAGTAACAGCTATGGAAAAAATTCACCAAAATGTGCAAAGAGGTGATGTAGTTTTACTTTCACCAGGTAGTTCTTCTCAAGATCAATATGTTAAATTTGAAGATCGTGGTGACGAATTTAAAAATATAGTTGAAAAATTTTAAATAAAAGGGTATAATTTAAATATATTGATAATAAGGGGCTGATATTATGAATGAACAAAATCCAAATAATCAAGTAAATCAATCAAATACTAATCAACAAGATGGAGGTATTAATTCAAGTGTTTTAGGTAGTGTTGTTGGTCCGACTCCAAGCACTTCAACTCCGCAGGTGGCTCAACAAAATCCAACACCTGCTGAACAACCTGCTACTACTTTAAATCAAACACCGGTTGTTGGAGAACAAGTAGCCAATACCAATCCTGAAGTAAGCAATGCTCAAAATATACAGGCAGAAACTTTAACATCTCCAGTAAATACCAATCCTGCTGAAGGTACTGTAGCAGATACGCAAACAGAAGCATTAAATCCTGAGCCACTTGCATCTTCGCCATCCCCAATAGCACAACCAATTCCAGGCACTTCAGGAACGCCATATCAAGCAAATAGTTTAACTGGAGATACGGTGGGAGTTGGTACTCCTAATGTGGGTCAAGAAAATTTAAATTCTAATGCTTTTGTAGAACCAACTAAGGTAGAAAATATTGGTATAACACCTCCAGCTAACAATCCAATTAATAATCAAACTAAAAAGAAAAAACCAATGAACAAAGTATTATTTGTAATTATAATAATTGTATTAATGGCAGCTGTTGCTTTTGGAGTATACTACTTTTTAAATATTAGCAATAAAGTAACCGTTAATACTAAAGATGTTCAAATAGGAATTGGGGAAACACTTTCTGATAACATAAATGACTATGCAACAATTACTGGTTCTAAAGCTGGCACTTGTACTTTAAATAATCGCAATGTTAATACTACCGTTGCTGGCGAATATGAATTTACTATCACTTGTGGAGAAGAATCCTATACTGGCAAGATTACTGTTGCTGATTTAGAAGCTCCAACTGTAAGTTTAAATACAGTTTACAAAGTGGTTAATGAATCAGTTACAGTTGATGAATTCATTGATGAATGTAGTGATATGTCTAATTGTACATCTAATTTTGTTGATGAAAATGCTGTAAACACTAATTTAGCTACAGCTGGTGGGCCTTATGATGTTGCAATAAATGTTGCTGATGAAGCTGGAAATTCTAAAGAAGTTACTGGAAAGTTATATGTTACACCATATAGTATCCAAGTATTTAGAAGTTGTGAATCTCCAAGCTCTAATGTAGATAATTATCAAGCCACTAAAACAACAACAGATTATTTGCCAATAGGTAATGATACTACAAATGGTCTCGTTTACTTAGGGGTATCTCAAAGAATATATACATATACATTTACTGACGCTGGTTCTTATGAAAGTGTAGTTGCAGATCATCCTGACACATTAACTTTTGATGGCATAACAGGTACTGCTTCATATAATGATGATGATTTAACTTTCCAAATAACAACTGATTTAAGTTTAGAAACTTTAAACAGTGAAGCTGGTGGAACATTCCCAACTACTTATGCAGAATTAAGTGTATATTATAATAATTTACAATATACATGTAATAATACATTAAATAATGCTGAATAAAAGATGTAATCCAAACATCTTTTTTCTTTGACAGTAAAAAAGAGTAAACAAATAAAAAATAAAGAATTCAATGAAAAATAGCAAAAAGAAAGTTCATTGAATTTTTTTCTTCGCAAAAAAGAATAAAAATAAACATGCTAAAAAGAACCCGAAAGTTAGAAAACAAAAAAATATAATTATCCTCTAGTATTCAAAGAACAAATATAGTATAATTTAATCGTCAAATCTTAATTGAAAGTTTAAATTAATTTCAATAAGATTTGGGGATTTTGAAGTAAGTGAGTCGAGGATAAAAACACTTACTTCTTTTAATTTGAGTTTTAAATCCCTAACAATAGAATGACCTTTTTCTAATAATTGTCTAAAAGTATGAGCGAATTGAATAAAAAAGTAATGACATTTTAATGCATTATCGTTTCTGCTGCACATGTGAGTTATACAAAAAGTACGATGCTTTTGGGTGTAAAATCCTTCATTTTCAATCTTCCAACGTTTTCTATCAATAGCAACAATTTCTTTTATGTTATTGCTAGTGACTAAGATATTGCTTATATATCGGAAATTTTTTTCATAAGTATGTCCTTCGCTCTGGACATACTTAAAAACATGAAGAATATGTTTGTTATATTCAATATTAGTTGATAAGTAATAATGTTTGTGCGTTGTTTCGTTTTCAAGAGCAATATTACCCTCAAAACAATCGTTAATATATTTTAGCCTGTCAGGTTTCAAATTAAAAATATAAAGCCAATGATACTTTTCACAAATAGAAATAATTGGAGAAGTAGCATATAAAGCATCATCAGTAATCAAGAATTTTTGTTTAGGATAATTTTTCTTTATTCTTTTTACCATTCTTTTAAAAGCATTTGTTTCACAATCTTGCTTTTGCTTTTCGTTATTAACCTTTTCATTTTCGATAAATTCTGAATCTAAACTAATTACTATAGGTCCAACACATAATTTGCATTCCAAAACGTATTTATAATAGGAAGTAACCCCATCCTTAGTAGTTTTTGATAAACAATTTCCATTTAAATTATAATCATGATGAGATAAACCAGTGCCATCAAAAATTAATTGAAAAGCCCCATCAAATTTATATTTATCAAACATTTTTGATCTTATTAAAGATTTAACAATATATTTTTGAATTAGTCTTAATTCATCAATATTAATATTGATGAAAACGTCTTGGATAGTTTCCCAATAAGGTAATTCAGTTAATTTTTCATTACAAATAGATGAAATGTTATCAATGGTATATTGGGTATTAAAATTATCAGTTAAAGAAGCCATACTTGTAAGCCCACATAAAAGAGCAAAAAGACGAGTGACACAGATAACTTTCATAGAATAAGTAACATAGTGAGAATTTCTTTTATCAGATAAATTGGCAAATTTATCTAAAAGTTCAGGAAAGTATTTTTGGATTATCTCAAATAATTCTTTTACCAATTTTTTATCATGTCTCATTTTTCTTTTCCATTCACGATTCACTATTATCAACTACCTTTGTTGTAATTATTATATCAAATTCATTGCGAAAAAAGTTTACTCTTTTTCTCTGTTCTTTGATAAAAATGTTTAAAAAAGCTTTAGAATGGTTTATAATAATAGTATCAAGAATTATAGGTGATAAACATATGAAATTAAAAAAAATATTAATGTATTTAATCGTAGCTCTATTAGTTATTGGGGTTGGTATAGCTTTTGTGGTAATTTTTAATTTTGATAATCCCCAAGAAGAGGTGGTACCAGAAATGACTGAAGATGAGGTTTTCAAGCTTTATAATAGTATCCCCGAAAACCCTATGGGCTATGGTGCTACTTATTCAGCGTATTATACAGAATATAATAATTTATCTAATACGGTAGTTTTAAGTGCAATTTATGAGTACATACTAGATTATGATGCTTCCAAGTTAACATCAATAACAACTGCTGATTTACCTTCTAATATAGTTAATAATACTAATTATGGAAAAATAACTCCGCTATATAAAGTTTCAACTTCTACATTTGAAGAATTCTTTCCTAAATTGTTTGGCAAAGACAAACTTGATAAAATGAAAATAGAAGATTTCCGTTATGATTATCAAACTCTTGCAGAAATTGTTGATGGATATTATTATATTTTTATGGTGGATCCTCTAGAAACAAATACAAATGATATCGTATTTCATGATATGACAAAATATTTAGTTACTGAAAATAATAAAACTATTGAAATATATGATTATTATTTAAAATGTGATTTAAATACCAATAATTGTTATAATGATGAAAGAAAAACGGAATTAAATTCCCAAGTTAAATATAGTCCGAACTTTAATATTAATAATTATATTGATAATTTAGTAATTTATAAGCATACTTTTAATTATGAAGACGGATATTATTATTGGTACTCATCAAGCCAAGATAATTGATTTAGCGGTGTAATATGAACATTTATGAAATTGCTTTAAAAATACTAAGTCATGTTGTGGCTAGTGAATCGTATCAAAATTCATCTTTTTTTAATCAAACATATAGTTTTTTAACTACCGATAATTCACCATTTGAAGTATTTTTAAAAAAATATGACAACAAATCTAGAACTAATTTAAAAAAAATAATGATGTTAATTATATTTAGTGATGCTTATAAAATGCTATTGCGCAATAAATATTGCAATATTGATACTGATTTAGCTGAAGAACTCTTAGACCAAGTAGAAAGATTATCTGCTCCGGAGATAATTAAAGTGTTTTTTAGTGAAGATTCTCAGTTTGTAAGAGAAATTTTTAGTAATTATTTTGATTATTCAGAGAGAAATTATATTTTTAGAAATTCTTGTTGGGAGCTAATCCAAAAAAAAGGTAGAGCAAGTATGCTTTTTAAAATAAATCCCTTTGAAATTTATAATTTTGAAAACTTGATTACTACCGAGGGATTTATTCATAGCGAAAAAGTGATTCAAATATTCATTGATTTATATGATAGAACATCAATTATTGTTGATGAATCGTTTGCTGATGACTTTTCCGAAAATATAGATAAGTACCTAATTTCTAATACTTTTAAGTCTCTAGCTGAAGAGTTCTTTGCTGGTGATATAACCCAAATAAGCAATTTCTATGCAACAATTTTAAGCAATGTCTATGAAAATTTAACGATTAATATAAAGTTTTATAAACATTATCAAAAAGTTTTAGACATATTTGAAAACAATCATGGCTTAGATGTAATTTCTATATTTTTAAATAATAAGCAATTTGCTGAAAGAATTATAGAGTTATTTTTAATGTTTAACGAAGACATTGATAAAGAAGACCTTTTTAATCGTCGTTTTAAATTTTTGCAAAGCAAAAATTCTAACATTTTAGAAGAGTTAAATCCCTATTATGATGAGGAACAGCAAATTTTAAAAAGATATCAACAAAAAATTAAGGAATAAATAAAATCCTTAATTTTTTAATACGGCGTGGACAACATAACGATTATTTTCATCAGCGCATGTAGATAATGTTATTATCTTATCATTTCCAGATAGTTCAATTCCAAAGTCATAAATACTACGATCTTTTAACATTGTATAAAAATTTAACTTATCAGTATCATCAGCAAATAAAACTCGCATATAATCAGTTGTTACAGAAATTTTATAAATTGAAAATATTTGATAATTCAAGTCCTCATATAACGTTCTAAATGATATTATTTGATTTTCTGGATTAGTATACCAACTATATCTTAATGTATTTTGTAAAGTTCCAAACATAACTCCACTATGATAACGATTGTGCGCATATATTATAATATTGTCACTTAAATATTCTGTATTATTTCGATAATCCATAAATACCCAGCCACTATTATCTTCTTCTAAATAATAGTTGTGTTTTAAATAATATTCATTATCTACCCCTTGAACAACTGGATAATCTATATTAGTATTATTTACTTTTAACCATCCAATTGTTTCAGGGTTTTCTTGAATTAAACTTACAATATCAGCGTTGACATATAACTTATCATCTTCCTCTTTATCTTCGTTTAACTCCGTCATTATTTTTTCTGAATCATTTATTTGAATAACTTGGGTAATTTTTTCTTGAATATCATTTACATTTTTCATTGCTGCATAATTATCATAAAATACAAATCCAAATGTAAATATTACAATAAATAAAATCAAGTAACTACAAGTTTTTAATATATTAATATTTGCTTGTTTAAAAATATTGTTGCGTAAGTATTCGCTGCTATAAGCTAGTTTAAATATAATTTTGTATTTTTTACTTTTTCGTTTGTTAAATTTTTTTAAATATTCTATAGTTTCTGGATTATTTATATTTTCGTGGATAACAATCTTAATGTTCTTTTTATTATTTTTTTTCAATGTAGTAATTAAAAATTCCAAATCATTTTTATTTACATAATCAACGTTTATATTTTTCAAATACTTATTAATTGAACAAAATGCTTCAAAGTCTTCCTCGTCTTGCAAAGATAATGGTAAATCCATATGTAAAGTTA
>ENA-ORSI01001670-ORSI01001670.1-human-gut-metagenome-genome-assembly--contig:-NODE-1670-length-18291-cov-6.547872_pt1 | contig 18291 bp, 17 predicted proteins | sample MGYA00242187_ERZ509154 | MGnify/ENA primary metagenome ERZ509154 (study PRJEB26280, sample SAMEA2338627) | human gut metagenome | biome: human gut; feature: human-associated habitat; material: faeces...
CTTGCCGACATTCGGACGCCCGACGAGAGCGACAACAGGAAGCATAGAAATCGGTTCTTGGAGTTACTTGGTAACGGTAATGTAGGAAATCTGACCTTCATCGGTCTGGAAAATGGCGCCATTGCCCAGAGAGATCGGGGGCACTCGCACGGCGCCGTCCACAGACGTGCGGCCGACGAACTTGCCCGTCTTGGGATCCAGGAAGTGCACCACGCCGTCATAGTCGCCGACGGCAATTACTTCGTCCAGAACGGCAACAGCCGAGGGAGAGCGCCACAAAAGGGCGGAATTCTGCCAGACAAGTTCGCCCGTTGCATAGTCGTAGGCGTTGATTTCGCCGCGCGACGTTGTCACATAGACACGGCCGCCGTCGGTCACGGGACCGCTCACGGCGTCAACCGAGGCGCGCCACAGCGGACGACCATCCTTGGCGCTGATACAGAGAATGCCTCCCTGGAAGGCTGCCGCGCACATCATGTTCTGATCAACGAGCGGAGTGCCGACCACATCGCAGAGGCGTTCCACTTCAGTAATGCCCTTGGGCTGAGCAACGACGATGTCAAAGATCGTCTTGCCCTGACCGTCGAGAGCAAGCAGGCGGCCGTTGCTCTGACCAACCAGAATGCCGGCCGGAGAGAAGCGCATGGTGGATGCGGCACGCACGGTCAGAGCCGGCACCTGAGACTGATAGCGCCAGCGACGTTCGCCGGACACCGCATCGAAAGCCGTGATTCGAGTGTCGGCCGTACGCACGATCACAAAGCCCGCACCAACGAGCGGCGGAACGCTCATTTCAGAAGACAGACGCGCATTCCAAAGCTTCTTGCCGGTGGCATCGAACACTTCGACTTCGCCCTTGACGGTACCGACGGCCACAAATTCGCCGTCGCTGCCGACACCGGCGGAAATTTCCGCATCGGTTTCAACCGCCCACTCTTCTTCACCCGTCTTGGGGTCAAGCTTGTAGAGCGTATTGCCGCCGGCCGCATACAGACCCGACTGGGTCAAAAAGGGCGTCACCAGACCGGTGACGCTGCTGCCCACGGACTGCGACCAGACGCTGTCGGAGTCGACGAGTTGGTTGATGTCTTCGAGTTCGGCCGGTTCGTGCGAAGTGGAACTGCAGCCGACCAGAGCCAGACCGCACACGGCCGCAATCGTCAGCGCAACGCGTTTGAATTTGATGTTCACGAGGTCACTCCCGTTTACGAAACGACGCCGCGTCTTAACGGCGGCGCCCTTTCAAAATGTCGATGGATGCTTAGGACTTCTTTTCCGGCAGAGCTTGGATCTTGAGGCTCAGCAGAGCCAGCAATTCACCCGAAGCGCGGTCGCGTTCAAGGGCGTCTTCCCAGCACTTGCGCGCGCCTTCCACATCGCCCAGCGCGAGCAGCACGTCACCGCGGCGATCCAGCACGAGCGGGGTCTGTGCCTGAGCGGGATCGATGGCGTCAATGACGGCCTTGGCCTTGTTCGCGTCCTTGGCGTCAAGTTCGACGCCAGCCAGGCGCACGCGGGCAACCGTGGCATATTCCGGGTGACCGCTTTCGTTGATCACCCAGTTGAGAGCCGTGCGGGCGGCATCAAGATTGCCCGCCTTCTGCTCGACGTTAGCCTTCATGAGGGCGGCGAGCGAAGCAAACACATGGCTCGAATATTCCTTCATCAGGCCATCGGAAAGCGAGCGGACGTTTTTTTCGTCGTTTTGCACGTAGGCGTTCTGAAGCTGTACGTACGCCACCGTTGCCTTGCCGCCCTGATAACGCTTATACCAGTGCCAGCCGTTGTAACCGGCAAAAGCCAGACAGATAACGGTGATGCAGCTCAGCGTGAGGTTACCCCACTTATCCCACCAAGCCTTAAGTTGTGCTAGGGACTCTTGTTCTTCTAAATCGTATGCCATAGGTGCAATTACTTTCCGATGTTGCGAGCCGCAAAAAACGGCTCAGAAAACGCATCTGTTCACAAAGCGCCGCGAGTCGGCGAACCGAAAGCAGCGCAAAATAAAAGGTTATTTTAGCGACTTGAAGCGAGGCTTAACTGAAGTCAGGTTCCTTCGCGGCGCCGAAGATCTCCGAGAGCGACTCGAGCGCAATCGTCATCTGTTCGGCAAACTGCTGATTGCCCTGAGCGTCGCGCAGTCGCTTGATGGCGACCTGCCCGGCGTTGACTTCGTTTTCACCGCAGATCACGGCCCACTGAGCCAGAGACTGGTCGGCACGCTTCATGCTCGACTTAAAGGAGGTGCTGCCGGCGTGCACGATCACGCGATGACCCGCATCGCGCAGCTGCTCGCCGATCTGACGCGCCACGAGTTCGGTGTGGCCGCCCTGGTGCGCGACGTAAATGTCGCACGCGGCAACGGGCTTGTCGCCGCCGGCGGCACGTACGAGTTCGATCACGCGCTCGGCACCGATGGCAAAGCCCGCGGCAGGAGTAGCGCGGCCGCCCAGCATTTCAATGAGAGGATCGTAACGGCCGCCGCCGCAAATCGTGCCCTGACTGCCGAGCTGGTCCGTTACCCATTCAAAAACCGTGTGGTTGTAGTAGTCAAGACCACGCACCAAACGGGGATTAATCGTGTAGTCGATGCCAAGCGCCTGCACGCCGGCTTCGAGGCTGCCAAGGAAGCGGCGGGAGTCTTCGCCCAAGAAGTCGAGCAGACGCGGGGCGGCTTCCACCATCGCCTGCATGTCGGGGTTTTTGGTGTCCAGAATGCGCAGCGGATTGGTTTCCAGACGGCGACGGGCGTCTTCGTCGAGCACGTCGTAGTTATCCTTCAGATAGGCAACAAGCGCTTCGCGATGACGGGCACGCTCTTCGGTGGCGCCGAGACTGTTGAGCTGCAAGCTGGCCTTGATGCCGAGATTCTTCCACAGACGTGCGGTAAGCGACAGCAGTTCGATGTCAACGTCCGGACCGCCGAAGCCCAGCGCTTCGCAACCGAACTGATAGAACTGGCGGTAGCGGCCGCGCTGCGGACGTTCGTGTCGGAACATCGGACCGAAGTACCACAGACGCTGCGGCGCGTTGTAGGTGATGTTGTGTTCAATGGCGCAGCGGCAAACGGCGCTCGTGCATTCTGGACGAAGCGTGAGCTGTTCGCCGTTCATCGAATCGGTAAAGGAATACATCTCCTTTTCAACGATGTCGGTGGCTTCACCCACGCCGCGGGAAAAGAGCCCCGTGGCTTCGAGAATGGGCGTACGAATCTGACGATAGCCGTAGCTTGCCGCCACACAACGGGCCGTATCCTCAAACTTTTCCCAGATTCCAGCCTCTTCGGGCAGCATGTCGTTCATGCCCTTGATGCCGGTAATTTTGATTTTTGCCATTGTTCTTTCCTTGTTCTTATCCGTTGTTTGATACACGCTTTGGTCTTGAGCAGAGCCTTATTTGTTTCCGTTTGTCAAAAAACATCAAATCCACCGCACGCTTTTTGACACCTATTCGCTCTGAGCACTCACGGATTTCTCTATGAGGTCAGTCGTGCGCCCAACGGTACTTTCGATTCCAGTGGCGCCTTTTCTTTCAGCACTTCACTTTCATCCTCGGCGAGGTTTGTCGACTCGACCTTTCGGGCTTATCGCGACATGAACGTTGCCGGCCTTGCCGCCTCTGTCTTCTTCCTCATCTCCGGGCTCCCTGTGAGTGCCTCAGCGGTTTTTTTAAATTCTTTCGGCTCTCCTTTTGTTGAGCTTGTTGTTCGTATTTTGTCGCACCGAATGGTACTTGGCGACACTCCATAGTGTCTAGCAACGATCCCGATGGAATGCAGCGGCCTGATTGCCTCCGCTGTCATTGTGCGAGCTCGTCCTTTTTTCCAAGTTTTACGTTGCTGCAAGATCCGTTATGGGAGATTCAGTCGCTTTTTCGTCAACTAGCAGAACCCCAGCGCTCGGCCACGTATGCTTCGATCATGGCCTTGAATTCGTTCATGATGTCGTCGCCTTTCAAAGAGGCTTTTTTGACACCGTCGCAATAGACGGGCGCCACGGGCGACTCTCCACGCCCTGGCAGGCTGATGCCGATGTCAGCGTTGCCGCTTTCCCCGGGACCATTGACAACGCAGCCCATCACGGCCACCGTCATCGATTCAAACCCCGGAGCCGTGCGGCGCCATTCGGGCGTTCTCTCGCGCAGGAATTCCTGCGTCTGCGCCGCAAGCTTCTGGAAAAGGTCGCTCGACGTTCTGCCGCAGCCCGGGCATGAAACCACCAAAGGCGAAAAATGTCGCAGCCCCATGCTCTGCAACAATTCCTGGGCCACGTATACCTCTTCCTCCCTCGCCTTTCCGGGAGCTGGCGTAATCGAGATGCGAATCGTGTCACCGATACCTTCGCTCAAAAGCACCGATAGCGCTGCGGAGCTCGCAACAACACCCTTGGTGCCGCCGCCCGCTTCCGTCAGGCCCAGATGCAGCGCCCAGGGCGCGAGCGCTGAGAGCGACCGACAAACGGACACCAGATCCTGCACGTCGCTCACTTTGGTCGAAAGCACGATGCGATCGGCGGGCAGGCCCAGTTCCACTGCCTTGAGAGCACTCTGATGCGCACTCTTCACAATTGCATCAAGCGTGACGGCGCGCACGGTACGCGGCTGAGCGGACGCGCGATTGGCTTCCATCAGCTGCGAGAGCAGTTCCTTATCGAGAGAGCCGCCGTTGACGCCGATGCGCACGGCCTTTCCGTTGTCGGCCGCGATACGGATCATCGTTGCGAAATTATCGTCGTGCTTGGCGCCCTTGCCGACGTTGCCCGGATTGATGCGGTACTTGGAAAGCGCTGCTGCGCAGGCCGGGTAATCCGTCAAAAGCTTGTGCCCGTTGTAGTGAAAGTCACCCACGAGCGGCACGAAAAAGCCCTCGGCATCAAGCTGCGCGCGAATTTCGGGAACAGCCAAAGCCGCCTGAGGCGTATTGACCGTCACGCGCACGAGTTCGCTGCCTGCTCTCGAAAGGGCCTTAACCTGAGCCACCGTCGCCGCCACGTCTTCGGTTGCGGTATTCGTCATCGACTGCACCACCACCGGCGCGCCGCCGCCCACCGTCACGGTGACGTGGCCGTTTTGAATCTTGACGGCATGCGTCTTGCGTCTGGGGTGCCAAACGGCGTCAGAGCTTTTGTCCGGGTACACGGGAATCGTCTTGTCGGACATCTTGGAAATCCTTTGTTGAAAGACTCGGGCCTCAGGCGCGGTCTTTTTGCTGCTCGGGCAGGATGCCGAAAGCTCGCTTTTGTTCAAGCAGACGTTCGGCGCGGCGCGTTCTGTCCTTGACTTCGCCTGCCAACTGACCGCAGGCGGCGTCAATGTCGTCGCCGCGGGTCTTGCGAATCGTCGTGACGATACCCGCGTCGTTGAGAATCTTTGCGAAGGCAAGCACCGTTTCGCGCTCGGGACGCTTGAGGTCGGAATCCGGGAACGGATTGAACGTGATCAGGTTGAACTTGCAGGGTACAGTACGCACCAGTTCGATCAGTTCGCGGGCGTGCTTGGGCTGATCGTTGATGCCGCCGAGCATCAGGTACTCGAACGTAATAAAGTCGCGCGGAGCCACCTTGAGGTAGCGGCGACACGCGGCCATCAGGTCTTCGAGCGGATGCTTCTTGTTGACCGGCATGATCATGTCGCGCAGCGCATCATCGGGCGCATGCAGACTCACGGCAAGTGCCACGGGCACTTCAGCGCCGAGCTTGTCGATTTGGTTCACAAGACCCGAAGTCGACACCGTCACGCGGCGACGCGAAAGGCCGTAGCCGTTGTCGTCGAGAAAGAGCCGCAGAGCAGGGATCACGTTTGAAAGATTCTGCAGCGGCTCGCCCATGCCCATGAGCACGACGTTGCTGATGATGCGGTCGTTGGGATCGGTGACGCCGGCTTCCGCGCGCAACGTGCGCTCGGCATGCCAGAGCTGGCCTACGATCTCGGCGGTGGTGAGGTTGCGATTGAACCCCTGCTTGCCGGTCGAGCAAAAGAGGCAACCCATTGCGCAGCCTGCCTGAGTGGAAATGCACAGCGTTCCGCGGTCGTCTTCAGGGATGAACACCGCCTCCACTGCGTTGCCGTTGCCCACATCAAAGAGCCACTTGCGGGTGCCGTCGGCCGAATGCTTGACGGTAATGACAGGAGGCGCTTTGATGTAGGCCAAGTCATGCAACTTGGCCCGAAAGCTCTTGGCCAGATTGCTCATTGCATCAAAGTCGTCCTCGCAGTGCCGATGCATCCAGCGGGCAAGCTGAATGGCACGATAGGGCTTTTCTCCGAGTTCGGCGCACCACGCCTTGATCCCCTCAACATCAAAGTTGAGCAGATTCACGCGTTCGGTCGCCTGGCTTTGATTTTCTTGCATAGTGTCAATCCGGCCTTGCGTTGAGCTTCTGATTAACGCGAGCAGATAGCGAGCGTCGGGAAGAAGTAAGCCACTTCAACGGCGGCCGTTTCGGGAGCGTCGGAGCCATGCACGGCGTTGGCATCGATGCTTTCGGCAAAATCGGCGCGGATCGTACCCTTTTCAGCCTTCTTCGGGTCGGTGGCGCCCATCAGCTGACGGTTCTTGGCGATAGCGTCTTCGCCTTCGAGAACCTGGATCATCACGGGACCGGAGGTCATGAAGTTGACGAGGTCGTTGAAGAAGGGACGTTCCTTGTGAACGGCGTAGAAGCCTTCGGCTTCGGCGCGGGAAAGCTGACGCATCTGAGCGGCGACGATCTTGAGGCCGGCGTTTTCGAAACGGGTGTAGATCTGGCCGATCACGTTCTTGGCGACGGCATCGGGCTTGATGATGGAAAGAGTGCGCTGAATAGCCATTTGTTTCTCTTGATATGAAAAAAAGTAAAGAAAGAGTCCGCCGTTGCAGCAGACCCGCATTCGAAAGAGACGCCGTCCGAAGGTGTACTCACCGCCTGAAAACGGGCCTCGAAAATTCAACGCGCGATTTTACCATGCACGGCACCGCTCCTTGCGGCCCGCAAGCGGCGCGGTTGCACATTTTTTCGATTTTCCGGATGCCGCAGCTTGTCGTCCCGTCTCGTTTCATTTCGAGTCATCGGACCATAGTGAAAGCGTCGAGATTTTCGCGGCGAATAGCATCCGGATAAGCTCAGTTTCGGCACTGTGCTTTTATTCGATTCAGAATTTTCTCTTAGACCGATTCACTTACTCAAGCAACTCTAAATCAATTCTTTTCGCTTTTTTTAGCAATTTAGTAACAAAATAGCGCACAAAATGTGACGCTCTTGTATACTCAGCGGCGATCTAAATTAAAAAGAGACGTGTTTAGATCAAATTTTCTTATTGCTTAAACCCAGGAACGAACAATGGATAACGATTTCAAGACCATCTACGACAACCTGCGCGCCGAGCAGGATGCATTGAATGCCAAAATGCAGTCCGCCAGAGGCGATGCCATCAAGCATGTTCAGGAAGTGATCGATGCCTTTCACCTTCTGCGCAGCGAACTGAAGTTCGAAGACGATCATCAGGCCAAGTCCCCCGCCGAAAAGCGCCGCGGTCCGGCCTCCATCAAATACCGCACGCCCAACGGCATTGAATGGACGGGCAAGGGCAACATGAAGCGCGAATTCCGTGACTACCTTCTTTCTCAAGGCCTCACGCCGGAAGATAAGGACCTCTTCCTGACGCCGCAATTCATGAAGTAATCGATTTCGAGATTTCGGATCGATGAGCCTCCTTCGGGAGGCTTTTTTGTTAATACAAAAAAAAGGATCTCAAAACCGCGTTCCGAAATCCTCTTTTTTGTTTGAACATAATCACAGCGGCATTTCGACTTCAATTTGATTTCTGCTTCCGGCTAGTCGCCTACTTTCGAAATCATTTCGAAAAAATCTCCATACCAATGTTTAATTTACGCCGACTCAAGGCGGCTAAGGCCTGAACGAAAGCAGATGGATTCGTTTATTTCAGGCACTTTCACCGCATCAGGCCAAGTCAGGATCTTCACCGGGCTCGAGCACGGCGATGCTTTCGACGTGTGCGGTGTGCGGGAACATGTTCATCACGCCCGCGGCACGAACGTGCCAGCCGCCTTCGTGCTTAAGAATGGCACAGTCGCGCGCCAGCGTTGCCGGATTGCAGGAAACGTACACCACGCGCGACGGACGCTTTTTCGTGGCCGCCAATGTCTGAGCGAGCGCCTGAGCGCCTTCGCGCGGCGGATCGATGAGCACGCGATCGATTCCTCCCATCTTCTCCCACAAAGCGTCCCAGTCTTGCGTCGACCAGGTAAAGAGATTGCGGGCGACAAAATTCGTCTTCTGAGCCAAACCGTTGGCGGCAGCGCCGGCGCGTGCGCGTTCCACCAGCGCTTCGCTGCCTTCGATGCCGGTCACGTATTCGGAGCAGCGTGCCAAAGGCAAGGTGAAGTTGCCCAAACCGCAAAAGAAGTCGGCAACGTGATGTTCGGGCTTAACATCGAGCAGCTCAATGGCGCGGCTGACCATTTCGCGGTTGACGCGGTGATTGACTTGCGTGAAGTCCGTAGGCTTGAAGCTGATGGCCACATCGAACGCTTCGAGCTTGAGCTTAAGGCGGTCGCGCGCTTGCGGATGCATCGGATAAGCGGAGTCGGGGCCCTTGGGCTGCAGCCAGATGTCGACGTTCTGAGCTTGAGCAAATGCTTCGATCTTGGCCGTGTCTTCGTCGGTGAGCGGCTCGAGAATGCGAAGCACGAGCGCGGTATGGCCGTCGCCGTCCACAGCCACTTCAATCTGAGGAAGACGCTCGGCGATGGTAAGACTGCCCACCAGTTCGCGCATGGCAGGAAGCATGTCGGAGACCTTCTGCGGCAGGATGCGGCACTCGGTCATGTCGGCGACGTAGCTTGAGCTCTTTTCGTGAAAGCCCACCAGGATCCCGCCCTTTTTGGCGACGTTGCGCACCGTGAGACGAGCGCGGTGACGATAGCCCCAAAATTCGCCCACGATGGGAGGAAGAATGCTTTCGGGCGTCACCTTGCCGATGTGCCACAGCGCGTCGGTCAGAACAGTCTGCTTGAAGTCGACCTGGGCGCGGGCATCGAGATGCTGCATCACACATCCGCCGCATGTACCCGGTCCGATGCCGAAGTTGGGGCAGGCCGGTTCGACACGCAGTTCGGATGCCGTGAGAATCTCCTTGACAATGCCGATCTCATAGCTCGGCTTGTTGCGGATCTGCTCGTATGTGACGGTTTCGCCCGGCAAAGCGCCCTGAATGAACACGACCTTGCCGTCGCGCCTGGCAACGCCTCTGCCTTCGGCATCAAGTTTTTCCACCTGTGCTTCGAACACGGGACGAATTTTTTCCTTGCGGGGACTCATTTTTGGGGTTTCCTTCTGTGTGGAGTCTCAAATTAAGAAGAATCGCCCCGCACAACGAAAGTGACGGGGCGACGAAAGATTCTGTTTCGATCCGATTATTTCTTCTGCAAGTAAAGCATCGGATTGAGAGGCTGTCCGCCCTGACGCAGCTCGAATCGCAGTTTTTCAACACCCGAACTGCTCTCACCCACTTCAGCGATCTTCTGTCCGGCGCGCACGCTTTCATTCAAACGGACCATGACCTTGCTCAGATTGCCGTAGACAGTCACAACGGGAGCCGTGGGCTTGCCCGGCAGGCGGATGTTGTGGCGAACCAGCACAAATTGACCATAGCCGTCGTTGTTGTTGCCGATGTAGTGCACGGTACCGTCGAGTACGGCCATCACGGGAGAACCCTTGTCGGCACCGATGTCGATGCCGAGCGTTCCCGTACGGTTGAAGTCGGCAATCACTTCGCCGTCCACCGGCCAGCGAATTTCGATGTCGCCGCGGGCGGCGGCTTCACGCTGCTGCTCCTGTTCGGCGATCTTGCGCTCGGCTGCCTGCTGGGGCGTTTCCGGGCGCTTGGCCGTCTCAACGGTCGGTTCGGTCGGGATGGCCTGACCTTCGGTCACCGTTGCGGCGGGAGCGACCGACTGGCTGCCGTCGTCGCGCGCCACCGGGATCTGCAGTTCACGACCGAGCGAGAGCTGGGTGGGATCCTGCACATCGTTTAAAAGCATCAGTTCACGAGGATTGACGCCGTAACGCATGCTGATGTTGTAGATCGTGTCGCCCTGCACCACCACATGCGTGCGGCCGCTTGCCTGCGGCGTCGGTTCGGTCGTCAAATGACGCGGCTGAAACGTTCCTTCCGTGGGAACGGGAACCGCGTGAGCTTCAGTGCCTTCCACCGGAACGGAAACTTCGGGAGGCGTCGTGCTGCGATCTTCGATCGGCGCCAACACGTCAACGGACGAACAACCGGCCAAAAACACCAAGCCGCAAAGGGCGGCCAAACCACGCATGCGCATTGTTCTTTGCTCCTCACTTACCGTCGCTCTTTGCCTTCGAGACTCACCGACGGCCTTCTATCCTTTTGTTTTACCCGCACCGCTTTCGTCTTTTACGCTACCGAAAAAGGCGCGCTTCGGGCAAAAGCCGCTTAATTTCCTGATTCTAACGATAAGCTTCGACAAAAGACGGCAAGATCGCGTTTTTTAGATTTCTTTTACAGATTATCTTCTACAAGCGCACGCGCCTCGTCGATCTGTTTGTGGCTCGTGAGGTCGATCTGAAGCGGCGTCACGGATACAAAGCCGTGCTGTGTAGCCCAGAAATCGGTGCCTTCGCTTGCGTCGCGCGGCTTGCCGGCGGCGCCCCGCCAATAGATCGGCATGCCGCGGGGATTGATCTCGTCAATCATGCGCTCGGCATTGTGGCGCCGCCCCAGACGCGTCGTGCGAATGCCTTGCATGGCGTGAAGCGGCAGATTGGGCATGTTGACATTGAGCAAAATCGGATCTGCGGGGTTCTTTTCTCGGCGGGCAAGGAATCGCTCGACGATTTTGCCTGCCATGGCCGCAGCCGACGGCAGTTCCGCCCACCCCTTGTCGATCTGGCTGAACGCAATGGAGTCGATGCCGAAGATATAGCCTTCGATGGCGGCGGCCACCGTACCCGAATACATCGTATCGTCGCCCATGTTGGCGCCGCAGTTGATGCCGGACACGACCAGATCGGGACGGTCGTCGAGAAGCCCCGTCAAGGCCAGATGCACGCAGTCCGAGGGCGTTCCGCTCACCACGAAGACATCTTCGGAAGCGTTGGTTACCGTAAGCGGTTTATTGAGAGTGAGCGCATTGCTCGAGCCGCTGTGGTTATGCTCGGGCGCTACGATGGAAACGCGGCCGAATCGGCGCATTTCGTTGGCAAGCGCATTGATGCCGGGCGCCATGTAGCCGTCGTCATTGCTGATGAGAATATGCATGCGTCAAACCGTCCTTTCGGTGGGCTCTTTTGGGAATGCGGCATTGTACTGAGAATCGCGCCCAAGCTGTGCGCCGCGCCTTCCAAGTCGCGCATTCAGTTAAGAGTCTTGCCGCTCGATTCGGGCACTGGCAGCACTTCAATGCCTTCTTCGATAAGTTCCTGAGCTTGCCGAAGCGAACATTTTCCTTTGACAAGGCGCCGTTTCGATTCGCCGCGCTTCATCCGGCGCGACTCTTCGGCAAAGTTTTCACCGACGTCCTCGGCCTTCTCGGCAACCTTGCGGATTTCGGTCATCAACGCTTCAACCTTGCTGCGCAATTCCTCCCGCGTCTTGGCATCCGTTTTGGCTGCGGCAAGCCTTGAAGCGCTCGGCAGTTTCTTCACGTCGGCCGTATCGCATACTGGACAGCGCAAAAGACCGTCGGCAAGCTGACTTTGCATATCCTCGAGCGACGCAAAGCAACCTTCGAACTTGTGTCCGTTGCAACAGCAAAAGTCGAAATACTTAAGCGGCATAGGCCTCAGTGCGGTTTCGGTTGAGCAGTTTGGTCCGCAGGACACTCCGTGTGGACATGTTCGTGCACGGCGCTTGCTTCGGTCAGGCGATGCGTCTCCTCGTGCAAAGGCTGCAGAATCAAATAGGAGACAGCAACACCGGCCAAAACTGCAGCCAGCACTCCCACAGGCAATTTTGCCTCTTCCGCATCGTTGAGGTGCATCAACTCGGGCAGCAAAATAGCAAGCACCACAAAGATGAAGCTAGCCGCCGACACGAGCATGGCGTAACCGATGAGCCAACTCAAAACAGAGAGAACTGCCCAGCCGGCGACGCCGCCCAGTACGCAGGCCAGCGACGCGATGAAGACGTAAAGGGCCGCGCGTCGTTTTTCAATTCCCGAATGCATCAGAATCACGATCTGACCGATGACCTGCGGCAATTCGTGCGCCATAACGGCACCGGCCACAATCCAACCGCTCACGGCATCAATTGAAAAAGCTGCCGCCACCAGCACGCCGTCAACGAAACTGTGGCAGGCCGTACCGGCCAGCAACACAGGTGCCTGCGCGCCGTTGGAACGGCAGCAGGTGTCTCGCACCACGCGGCTGCCGCCCCCTAAAAGCACCGGGACAGGACGCACTTTAACGTTGCCGTGCGTATGACCGCCGAGACCGGCAAACAGGCACTCGAGAAGCAAAAAGAAAATAAAGGCTCCGAGCAACACGCCGCCCGCAAAATGCGCGTCAATGCCCGACTCCACCGCCTCCGGAATCAGATGCGTACAGGCAATCGTCAGCAAAAGCCCCGCCGCAAAGGCCGCAACAAGATTGCCGCAACGCGAAAAGATGCGAAACGACAAAACGGCGGCAAGCCCCACGGCCAGCACACGGCTCAACAGATTGGCAAGAACAATAAAAAAAAGCGTGGTCATCGGGAGGCGTTATGCCCGCAAGAGGCCTCGATCGTAGAAAAACGTTTCCAAGACGTTACCGAAGTTGTCAGTCAATTTGACTTGCGCAGCGAACGGCCGATCGGCTCGCCGCGGTCCAAGGTGCTGAATTTTAACCAAAGATTACCTGCTGCTTTCCCTAGCGCACCCTGATACATCTTGTTGCGTTCAGCCCTAAAAAGTTTCAGCAACTTTCCGGTCACTCCCGTAAAGTTCAGTTCAAGGTCAATGGCAAGCGATTCCCGTTGGTTTTGACCTGTCTCCTTTGGTTTGATTTGTTGTTTCGGCGGAAGGGCATTTCTTGCTTTTCCGCCTTTTTTTTCTTGGATTTTCCTAAGCCAGAACTCAGACCGTCCGATTACAATTCTCGCCACGTTTCAACCCCATATTCGAAAGGTTTTAACCAATGAATTACGGAATCAAAGCACTTGCTCTGGCCGCCGCCCTGAGCGCCGCTGTCGCGGGCTGCTCTTCGACCACGACGACCAAGGCCGAGCCGGTTGTTCTTGAAAACACCAACTGGATGCTGCCTCTGCCCGAAAAGTCCGAATGCGACACGCCTCCCGTTCTGGAATTTCTTTCCGGCAACCGCCTCGCGGGCGACCTCGGCTGCAATCGCGCCTCGGGGTCGTTTCAATTTGACGGCCACAACATTCTGTTTGACAAGGTTGCGACCACCCGCCGCATGTGCGGTCCGGAATTCATGAAGCTCGAAGACCAGATGCTCACGATTCTGCGCGACGCCCGCACGGTGGAAATGACCGAAAAGGAACTTACCTTCTTTGACGCCGACGGCAAGAAAATCCAGACTCTGGTTCCAGAAGTCGCCGGAGCCTGCTACTGATCCGCAGCAGCTCGTCGCCATTAGGCCGCAAGCGCTTTCGTAGCGCCTGCGGCTTTTTTGCAACCAAAACTCGCCATCACTTTTGTGAATAATGGTTAAGATTGCGCTTACGACATTCTTTTGAATTCATGATTCTGATCTTCGCGGTCCTGGAAGGCCTTCGCCGGCGGACACCCTCCGAGTAGCAGTTAATGCGCCGCTTCCCAGTTGTCGGCCACGCCCACTTCCGCAAGCAGCGGCACGGAAAGCGAAGCGGCCGACTGCATGATGCCGGCAACGTTTTGCTTGACCAGTTCGACCTCGTCCTCGGGTACTTCGAGAATCAGTTCGTCGTGCACCTGAAGGATCAACCGGCTCTTGAGATTTTGTTCCTTAAGCCAGCGATCGAGCGACACCATCGCGCGCTTGATCAGGTCGGCGGTCGTACCCTGCATCGGCGCATTGATGGCGGCGCGTTCCGCCCCTGCACGCACGGCCGGGCGGGAACTCAGAATATCGGGCAGCCACAGGCGGCGACCGAAAGCCGTCTGCACGTAGCCCTGCGCGTGCGCGGCTGAGCGTGTCTGCTGCATGTAACGTGCGACACCCGGGTAGCGGGCGAAATATTCCTCGATGTAGTGCGAAGCCATCCGGCGTTCGATGCCGAGATTTTGTGCCAGACCGAAAGCGCTCATGCCATAGATCAGACCGAAGTTGATCACCTTGGCCATGCGGCGCTGTTCTGGAGTCACGTTTTCAGGCTGCGTGCCGAACACCTCCGCAGCCGTGGCGCGGTGAATGTCCTTGCCTTCGCGGAAAGCCTTCAAAAGCCCCTCGTCCTGCGAGATGTGCGCCATGATGCGCAGTTCGATCTGCGAGTAGTCAGCCGAAATCAGCTTGCATCCGGGCTTGGCGACGAACGCTTCTCGCACGCGGCGCCCTTCGGCGGTGCGCACCGGGATGTTCTGCAAATTGGGTTCGGAACTTGCCAATCGCCCCGTCACGGCCGTTGCCTGACCGAAGGTCGTGTGCACGCGGCCGTCTGCGGCGTCGGCCATCTGCGGAAGCTTGTCCGTATAAGTACTCTTGAGCTTGGACAGTGCTCGGAATTCCAGAATCAATTTCGGCAGCGGATAGTCAAGCGCCAATTCACTCAAGACTTCTTCGTCGGTCGATGGCGTCCCTGAAGCAGTCTTTTTCTTCACCGGCAGCTGAAGCTTTTCGAAGAGAACCTGTGCGAGCTGCTTGGGACTGGCCGGATTAAAGGCGCCGCCCGCAATTTCCTCGATCTTTGCCTTGACCTCATCGATGCGCTCGGACAATTCCTTGCTTTGCTGTGCAAGTTTGTCGCGATCAATCAATACGCCCGTACGCTCCATCCCGGTGAGCACCTGCATCACAGGAAGTTCCATATCGCGATAAATCGACAAAAGCGCTTCGTCTTCGGCAAGTTTCACCCACATCACCGAAGCAGCGGTACGCAAAAGCGCAGCAGTACGTACCCCGAAGGCTGCGGTGTCTTGCATCGGCACGGCAGCTGCATCAACCTTGCTTGCTCCCTTTCCGTAAAGCGCCTCATCGTCCTGGGCCGAGAGGCCGGCCGTGCGGGCGACGATCTTGGCGAAGTTGTGCTTGAGATGCGCTTCGAGCACATAGCTCATGAGCATGGCGTCGTGCACGGTGCCCGCCACACGAAGTCCGGCGTTGGCCAGCAGATGCTGGCAGCGCTTGGCATCAAAAAAGACCTTGGCAGTCGTACCCGCAAACCACGGCGCAAGACGCTCGCAGAGGGCTTTTGCGTCCGCGTTCTGTCCCTCCTGATGCGCCAAGGGGACATAGGCCGTGCGCAGCGGATTGATCGCAAATGCCACACCCACCGCCGCATCGTGCATGGGACTGGCGCTGTTGCCCGCCACCCAGACGGCCACGGGGAAGCGATCGGCGGCCAGCCGCATTGAGTTCGTCGGCCAAAACGGCGATTTCTTCAGCCGTACGCACGACGCGCACATCATCGGCCACAACGGAAACGGGCGCAGGCGTCGTCTCCCCGGCTCCTTCCGTCGGAATCGAGGGTGCGGCAAAAAGATCAGGCGTCATCGTCGGAACGACTTTTTTGGGAGTGCGCGCGGCACGGCGCCCCGCAGAACCGCTCATTTCCCAACGAGCGTAGAACCGAGCGAGCGCCTGGGCGTCCGGATCCTTTTTGGCAAACGCGACCGGGTCGAACGTAACGGGCGCCTGCGTACTGATCGTGACCAACTTCTTTGCAAGATCCAGAAACGGAATACCCTCTCGCAGATACTCGCCGATTTTGCCCTTGACGCTGTCGGCATTGGCCACGAGATTGTCGAGACTGCCGTATTCGGCAATCCATTTGGCTGCGGTCTTCGGACCGCACTTGTTGATGCCGGGCACGTTGTCAACCTTGTCACCCATGAGTGCCAGATAGTCGATGACGCGCTCGGGATACACGCCGTACTTTTCAAAGACGCCTTCGCGATCGAGCACGGTCTTGGACATCGTGTTGATAAGTTGAATGCGCTCCCCCACAAGCTGCGCCAAATCCTTGTCACCGGTCGCGATCACGACGTCCCAGCCGGCGGCTACCGCCTGCACGGCAAGCGTACCCAGCACATCGTCGGCTTCAACTCCTTCGATCTGCAACAACGGCCAGCCCTGAAGCTTGACCAGCTCAAAGATCGGCTCGATCTGGCTTCGCAATTCTTCAGGCATCGGCGGACGGTTGGCCTTGTACTGTTCAAAGAGCTCGTGGCGGAAATTCTTCCCCTTGGCATCAAAAACGCAGATTTCGCAATCGGGCGACACGGCCTCGTGCACCGTGCGCAGCATTCCGTTGAAGCCCTTGATGGCGCCCGTCGGCTCGCCCTTGCTTGTGGTCAAAGGCGGCAGCGCGTGAAAGGCTCGGAAAAGGTAATTGGAACCGTCGACAAGAAGTAGTTTGGGCATGAATCGATCGTCTCAAAAATTCGGTCACTCGATTCTAAAGAATTCCGCGGCCGCAACAGTGTCGCAGAAACGCTCCACTCCGTATTTTTAAGGCGCTCCTAACACGTTTTAGGCCCGTAAAACCGCTAAGATAGAGACACACGCCGAGGATTTCTTTCCGCGGCAAACTGATAAAGAAAGAGAGGATTTTTGAATGCGTAAACTCTTTAGCGCACTGGTTTTGGCCGGCATGGCCACCGGTCTTTGGGCACAGGTCAACGATGCGCCGCCCGCCTACGTTCCGCCCTCCGAAGAAGTGCAGCGCAACGCTCCCCCTGCCCCCGATCTGAACGCCAACGTCAAGCGCTCAAACCGCGATGCCCGCGAAACGTACGAAGCCTCGCGTCTGGAGCCGTCCGAACGCGACATGCAGCGCGCCCGTGAAGAGCGCAGCAAGCGTGTGGATACCGGCAAGGTGACGAAATATCGTTCGGAATACGGCACGATCATCGAGGAAACACACGATCAGAACAACCGCGTGACCGACGTGCGCGTGACGCCGGGCTCGACCGAAATCCCCTACACGATGAAAAACCGCAGCGACCGCCCCGTTGACAACCGTCCGGGTGCCGATCCCCGTTCCACGCTCGATACGCCGAAGTTCATCGAGTTCAGCTGGTAATTCGGATCATGGCCGTCTTTACGACACTGTCGACGCAGGACGTGCGCTCCCGGCTCCCCGACTTCAACATCGGGGAGCTTTTGTCGCTTGAGCCGATTGCAAGCGGCATTGAGAACACCAACTATTTTCTGAACACGACTGAGGGTCGTTGGGTGCTCACCGTCTTTGAACGGCTCTCCGAAGAGCAGCTTCCCTTCTATCTGGAACTGTGCGCGCACCTGCGCGGACAGGGCTGCCCCGTGGCCGCTCCGGTGCGCACGAAAAACGGGCGCCTCTTTTCGCACATCAAGGGTAAGCCCTTTTCCATCGCCAACCGTCTGGAAGGAAGCAGCATCGAAAACGTCTCCCCGCAGGAATGTGCCAGCATGGGTGAAGTACTCGCCCGCATGCATCTGGCAGCAAAAAGCTTCACGCTCTTTCAGGAAAACCTGCGAGGTCCGCAGTGGTGGAAGACAACGGCGCCGATCGTGCTTCCCCACCTTGCCCCCGATGTGGGGCAAATGCTCTCTGAAGAAGTCTCGCATCAGCTTGCCGTCTTCTCCGACCCCGACTTCAAGACGCTTCCCGTCGCCGCCTGCCATTGCGACCTTTTCCGCAACAACGCCATGATCGTCGGGCACGGCACCGCGCAGGAACGCGTGAGCGGCGTATTTGACTTTTACTTTGCGGGCTGCACGGCTCTTTTGTTCGATGTTGCCGTCACCGTCAACGACTGGTGCACGGACTTCAATGCACCTGACCTGCGATTGGATCCGAACAAGACCGAAGCCTTTCTCAAGGCATATCACGCCGTGCTTCCTTTCACGCAAACCGATTGCCGTTGGTGGCCAGACATGCTCAGAGCCTCCGCGCTTCGTTTCTGGCTCTCTCGCCTGTACGACTTCTACCTGCCGCGTGAGGCAAGCATTTTGAAGCCCCACGATCCAACATATTTTGAAAAGATTCTGAGGAATCGAAAGCGCGAAACTATTGCGCTTGTTGCCTAAAATTTGGCGTTCCGGGAAGAGTCCTCTCGGCTCTTTCCTTTGTTTCATTCAACCTTTTGTTTCAATGACTGACAGCAACACTTCGCGCCGTCTGCCCGCCGCAAGCGGCTGGGGCTGG
>ENA-ORSI01001674-ORSI01001674.1-human-gut-metagenome-genome-assembly--contig:-NODE-1674-length-18237-cov-3.334122_pt1 | contig 18237 bp, 18 predicted proteins | sample MGYA00242187_ERZ509154 | MGnify/ENA primary metagenome ERZ509154 (study PRJEB26280, sample SAMEA2338627) | human gut metagenome | biome: human gut; feature: human-associated habitat; material: faeces...
CAAAAAAGCTTGTGCTGAAGCAGGGTGTCGGCGAGAATTCCGTAGAGCTCGAGTTCACCCGTAAATAATCACGGATATAAAAAAGCACTCGCCGGTAAAGGTGGTGCGCCAGAACGACTAATCAAAAATAGTAGTTGTGCGGCACCTTCGAGTGGCAAGAATTGAGCCCCCAGATATGGAAAAATACCATATCTGGGGGCTCCTTTTGTACGTATATTGAATTTTACATAATTTTATGATATAATACCGTTGTCAGTACGAGCAGTCAGATCAGACTTCGTATGGTTCGCGGAAACGCGGGCGGCATCGTGCTTACGGGCATGGATGCATTTGTTTGCGGCACATACTCCCCGATATACACGTCATACACATACACCATCACACCCGTATTAGGTCGTGAATGAGTGTGTAGATGTGTACCTGTATGAGATGTAATAGTGTCGAGACGTATAAGACAGAGCAGACTGGATTAACTGGTTTGGGAAGTCGGATTTGTGCTGGTGCGAACGTGATACACGGCTGCATAGTTCCTTTGTTATTGGCGGGACGGGAAGTCCCCTCAGCTGCAGATGAGGGCCAATAATAACAAAGGAGGTGAGTTCGTGAAAAAGGCGGACAACCCTGTTGTCATTGTCAATGGCAACAACAACGACGTGGAAGTCAAGGTCATTGTTACCGAGACTCCATCAAAAACCCTTGCTGCTGTCGTGATCGCAATTGCTGCGATCGTGGTGGTAGCCGTACTGGCTGTATCACTTTGCTGTCCTGAATTGCTTGCTGATTTTGTCCGTTGGATTGTCAGCGTAGCAGTTGGCAGCTAACACCAGCACATTTTTTAAGAATTGAGGTGGAATGCCTTTGACATATATAGATTGTCCACTTTACGGGCTCAAATCTAAGAAAATGCTGAAGCGCTTACTGCGCATAGAGGACAGCAAATTTTTGAAGCAGGATTACGTTGCTTCAATGGTTTCTCCTTACATAGACAAAAAAGGGAAACCTCGTCTAATAGAACCGCCGCGCGAAGAATTGAAAATAATACAAAAACGGATTAAACAGATGCTCGGGCAGATTGTAGTGCCCGGCAATGTCTTTTCCGGAATAAAAGGCCGATCCTATGCAGACAACGCGGTGATGCATACCGGCGAAAACCGAAGAAATCTATTTAAAATTGATTTAACTGCATTCTTTCCGACGATTAGCAGAGAGACGGTATATTGTTTTTTCTGCGAGGAACTTTGCTGTTCACCCGATATAGCAGAGATTCTTACAAATTTTACAACCATTGACCTTGATAAATCACAGACAAATTGTCTGGATGAGATATACAGTTTCTTAGATTCAAAAGGCGTTTCCTGCAGGAATCATCTGATATCTGGAGCGCCTACCAGTCAGATCATGTCCTATCTTGTGAACCATCAGATGTTTGATGAGATGCAAAAGATTGCTGATGAGAATAATGCTGTGATGACGGTTTACGTAGACGATGTGACTTTTTCCACAGAAAATCGCATATCAAAGGATTTTAGAGACAGAATCATTGCCGTCGTCCGAAAATATGGTTATCAAATATCCAAATCCAAAGTCAAAAAATACACAAAGTTGTATCCAAAGCTGGTTACTGGAGTGGTTATCGATTCAGAAGGCAAACCCGTCATCAAAAACAGCATGCGCGAAAAGATAATCAAAGAGCATGATTACTTGCGTGAACATCCAGATGACATGGAGTCGCGCCAACGATTAAGAGGATTGCTAACAGCAGCTCGACAGGTGAATAAACACGCATTTCCAACAATATATAAATTTGCATACGATAAAGAAAACACAATACGGAGGTAAATTATGATTTATACACTAGATGATTTTATCAGAGAGTATCGCAAAATTTGTGACATGGGATGGATTACCACCCATAGAGCGGGGCCTACCGGAATCGGAAAAACATTAGAAGATCTTTTGGGAATTCCCGAAAACAATATAGACGGCCCTGACTTTGGTGATTATGAATTGAAGTCTTGCAGAATTGATTCCAACAGTATGCTTACCATTTTTACGAAAACTCCCCAGCCTAGAGGAGCGGCAAATAGGCTGCGAACAACTTTCGGCTATTCGAGCGGTGCATATGACAACGACGAAAAAGTGCTGCACGCAACTCTTTCAGCAGATCGTTTTGTTTCTATTGCTACCACCGGCCACAGCTTGAAAATAGCATGTGATCATACTAAAATTTCGATTATCGCAGAAGACGGAAAAGAATATGCGTATTGGACACGCGAACAGCTTAGAATAGCTTTCGAAAAGAAATACAAAAACAAATTCGTGTATGCCAAAGCTAATTCCAGCGGCGTTGGAGCAAGCGAAAGTTTTAAGTTTGTAGAGGCATATGAAGTGTCCGGATTCGATTATGACGCATTTGTCGAGCTCCTTGAAGAAGGTAGAATATACATAGATTTACGAATTGGACAGTATCATGGTGGAGCAAAACATGGACAAACTCACGACCACGGCACGGGATTCCGTATTAAGGAAATCGATCAACCGGCGTTATTCAAAGTAAATAGACGAATCGTATAAAAAGAAGCTCCTTCACGCATCGTTTATGATCGTGAAGGAGCTATTTTAATTTTTACGCAATATAACAATGTGCTCCATCGTCATGGTCGTATTGGTGTTACCCACAACATTAGACGGAGAGTTTCTTGCAGGCATAACCTTGTTGGGTATATTTCTATCCACGGTGTAAACCGTAGTCAGACCGTAACCGGCAGCAATCTCAGAAATGATAACATCGGTAAGTAGCAACTCGTTTTTTACGGTACGGTTACCAACAACCCAGAATTGATATCCACCTTGTTTGGTTTTTGCAGCGACACTCTTGATCACTGCATCCAAATCTTCATAGAAACTGTATACGTCTCCCGCACGTTCCATGTCGACCGCCATGATTTTTTCCAAAGAAGATCGGAGCGTAGGACTATTGATGGTGAATTCAAAACCATTACGGTATTTCTTACCACCCATCAACGACTTATCGACACCCATGATTTCTTTTTCGGTGAGGTCAAATAGATCAATCCACTGCAGTGACAATCTGCTAAATTCACCATATGCAACAGTGGTGCGGCTATCTCCATATGGTGGGGATGTAATTACGAGATCGAAGGTATCGTCTGGAACATCCTGTAAAGTGCAAGCATTGTTGTTATAAACATGGATATTTGAAGCTGTTTCATGACGATCAAGCGCAGCGACAAAATCATCCATTTTGTCAATGTTGCGATAAAGAATCTTTTTGAATTCATCGAATACAGCAGGACTAAATTTCGCCACTTTGTCGGGAGGCATTCTAAACATTTTAAATTCGCCGTTTCGTCTGTTGGAAACGAAGCGAATAACCTCACTAAAAGCAATAAAGATATAATCCCTAATGGCCGGATCCTTAATTGTTTTGATTGCGGTTTTGATGATGGAAAGTTCAAGGATCACACGCGGCTTAAACCAGTAGCCAATGTTTTTGAAATCGGGAATCTCAATAGCTGCCCCGTTTTCTTCACAGAACCGTCTGAGATATTTGGGCGCATCATCGCCCCAGCCTTTTTTCGAGGTAACGTCTAAGCCAAGAACGTCAATGATATAACCATCAACACCCTCGATAATAAAGTCGAAGCGGGTGCGGGCAGCCTCGATTTCGGAGACCAAAGTCTCGACGACAGTGCGCAAACGAGCAGTGTCAAGACGTGTGGTCTTTGCCCGTGATAACATTAACGCCAAAGGATTGATATCGCTACCAGCGACTTTTTCAAGACCGGCTATCATTCCCTCGACTAATACCGTACCAGAACCAGCAAAAGGATCGAGCAAGGAATTTACAGGGCGAATCTCTTTCATGATTCTTATAATGTTTCTGCTTATTGGGCAGACCATCATAGCGGGATAATTATGGATTCCGTGTGTGTATTCTTTCGTGTCATCGTCCTTAAAATCCCAATAATCCAATGGCAACTTTTTTAAGGTTTCGATCAGTTGCGTATCTTCAGTAGTCATCGGTACCTCCTTGGGAGCGTTTTTTGAAGCAGCAGGAGCTGCTGCGTATTCTCCCTCGTGTGTTTTTATCTCAACAGTGCAGATGGTATCATTATGCCACCCGCCATGCGGAACCAGCAGGATGCGTTGGATTTCAAATCCATACTTATATCCGATCCCCCCACTATTCCAGCCAAATGTGATTACCTTTCCACCGAGCTTTACGATACGGGAAATCTCGCGTTTGTGGTTGCCCCAAAAGGATGCTTTGGTTGTATCCCAAGTCACATTATAGCCAACATCATTGTAACACTCGCTAACTTGTCGTGGTGAATAAGGAGGATCATATAAAACCCCGTCAACAGATCCATCTTCAAACATCTTCAAAAAATCAAGTGCATCAAGGTGATAATCCGTATCGTACTCCAAACTCAAGTCGTTGGTGACGGTGGCAAATTTGTTCCTGTTTGCAAATGGGTCTATCCAAAAATCATTCAGATCAACTTCCTCTTGAATCAATGCCTTGATCGGTGTGATTTCAAACGTATTTTTGTTTGGCATAGACCAGATTCGTTCGATTCGGATATTCTTGGTGTCATTAACTCTTTTTGCCACGATTAATCCTCCGAATCGTCTTTAACTTTCAAAACAAGGCTGTTGGTATCCTTGTCAAAATAGATATCAAATTTACTTACGCCTTTTTCAACATTCATATTTGATAAAACGCTTTTCGGCAGGCGAATTCTCATATCCTGCTGCAAAACATAGGTATCCAAATAAATAAGATCTCGTTCCATTGTGCGCCTCTCAGCCTGAATTTAGACTAATTATAGCACAAAAACGCCCTGAGGTCAAGGTAACAGGAGCAGTTGGTTGTTACTTAATTGCTAACGATCATCGTTTTCGCTGGACTTCCACGATTCTCTCTGGCTTAATTGTCCTGCCAAAAAGGCAGGAGGTAATGCATATGACAATCGAACAGGCGCAGATAGACTTCGATGAGCTGATCGCGAAGAACGGATTCATCCTCGTGGGACGCACCAGTGACACCGACAACCCCATCTACCACAGGGTGTGGAAAAAGACGGTGCAGGTCGCGTGGCATGGTGAGCAGGAGGAAACGTTGGAAGCGCGGATTCTGCTCAGTTACGGATACCCGCTGGTGACGATCAAGCGCAACGGCAGGCAGGATCCCAAGTTCATCCGCGACTACAGCAGCCCCAAACGAGCAATGAACGCCATCCGCGAAATCGTGAAGTTCGCAGGCTTCGAGTGGTAAGGGGGTGACAAAGTGCGGAGCATCATAGAAGAACTGTACTACGGCAACGTCACCCCGTGTGATCGTGACATCGTCAAAGGCGGCACATACTCCCATCTGCTGCATTTAGTAACGCGCAACGAGGATGACCTGATGCAAACGCTAACACAGGCACAGCAGGAAACCTTCGAGAAGTTCAAGGACTGCGCATCGGAGCTGAACGACGTCAACGAGATGACGTCCTTCACATTGGGATTCAAGCTCGGCATGCGACTGGCGCTGGAGGCCATGATCAGCACCAGCGACATCACAGAACCTAAAATGAATTAAATGGCAAGCGCCATCACATCTGGAAACAGGTGTGGTGGCGCTTTTTGCGTTATTCAGATTCGTTTGCTTTTTCCAGACGATCGCGGGCGCGCTTATCCTTTTGATTTTTTGCCTTTCGCGCGCTCTGGCATTCCTTGCGGCGACAGTACATTTGGTTGCCGCGCTTGCGATAAAAGTAGCGGCCACAGTTAATGCATACAGCAACAACACCGGTGTATTCCTTGTTTTCCGTTTTCTTCTCCGGCGGCGCATCATCGACAACCATGCGTGCAAAGGTGTACCATGCTATGTCAAAGATGGAATGAACATCGGCAGAAAAGATATACCGGTTGGATTTTGCATGTAGCTTGGGACGCATTTGGAAGGATGGAATTAAATCCACCAGTTTTGCGCGCAGCTCATCGTAGTCATCATACGGAGTACGGACAATATCATCATCCAACGGCTGTCTCTGTATTTTCACATCAATCATCATTTCTTGTAGGAGATCACCACCAGCAGACGAATAATCCGCGTCGGGCTGTTCCACAGGAACGTAACGGTACTTTTCAAAATACGGAATAGTATAAAAATACCGTCCGGCTTTGCAGATATCCAGTATCAAGTCCTCCTGACCCATACAGGCAGCATCAATGGCAGCATAAAAACGAGAAGCATAGTAAATACGGTTTAGATCCTCCATGAATTTGGATATGGAGAAGGTCGCTTCCTTCTTTAATACCATAGCTATTTCGACTGGCGTGAAGTTGGGATCGCGAACAAGAGTATTTACATCGTCGACGAAATACGGATGAATGAATTTTTTGCACCACCGGATGATCAGTTCAAACGGCTCCTGCTTTGTTTCGGGATTGTCAATAATACGCGCCAAGTTACAAAGACTGGACAACAGCAAACCACCACTAATGTCAGAATAGCTCTTGTAATCTGATTCGGTGTCATTAATAACAGGGTACGCAACCAGATCATCATTCATATAATCCCAATCGTATTGCGCAAATTGGGTAACCTTGTAACCCAGTTGCCCAACACCACCGATTTCACCGAAACCTAAAACGTCGGTCGCCCTGTCAATTTCATATTCAAAATCAAAGTTCTCTCTGTAATAACCCATATCCTACTCCATACCGCCAATGTGTCACCGTAAGCGTCACCGGCAAGAATTTGCTTCTGGTGACATTATACTGTATAATTAGGATAAAAGCAAGAGCAAACCATAGCAAATGCTTTTAGCGGATGGTGCCGATAGGCCTTCCCGCGAGACCCAAGGGGGTAGTCCATCCAAAATTAGAAGAAAGGAGCAGCAGGATGAAGTCAAGAAAGAAGCAGCGAGAGAATCGCAGAATGAAGGCCAAAGAGGAAAGAATCGAATACCGCAACATGTACGGATACCAAGATCCCACACCGTACTTGGCAGTACGAAACATCATGGCCGCACAGAAAACCGCATCGGTACAACACCAGCCACCTAAGGTTGCCGTTTAAGGCGATTTGAGGGTGGCATTTTTGTACCCATTTTTAAGAAGAAGGAGGTGAAGTAAATGGAGAAAGCAACGATGAGCGTGCAGGAATTGTCCGCGCACATGGGGATCAGCTTGCCAAAGGCGTATGAGCTCACCAAGCGAGAGGGATTCCCTACAATCCGCATTGGGACAAGAATTCTTGTTCCCGTAGACGCATTTAAGGAATGGTATGTCGGCTATGAAACCATCGATGCAAAGCTCATCCGCCCCGAAGCAGTCTGTGTAATGCAGATGAAGTAATCCCGTAACGACAAAGCGGTCACAGCATAAAAAGCTGTGGCCGCCCTGTCAAATTGAAAGAAGGTGCTATATGAAAAAAGCAATGCTACCCCGTATGGTGGCAACAATGATAGGCGATACCGTTTATATCGTCGAAAACGAATTCAGCAAAAACGCTACAGAAGGAGTAAAGGATAAGCTCAAGCGGCTGATTCTTAATAACATTCCCACAGAAAACGCCATCGATAATTCTCAAAAACCTAACAATTAAAGTCTCGCCTTTTAGCAGCAGTTCTGGTATAATCCCTCCCTGCCACTAGAAGGCTGTCGGAAAGGAGTAACAAATGACAACAATAAGACAGCCCGTTCAGGGAACAAATTTAATAATGGCAACGAACGATAATACGAAGATCACAGCACTTTATTGCAGGCTAAGTCGAGACGACGACCTTCAAGGGGATAGCAACAGTATAAAAAACCAAAAAGCAATTCTCAAGAAATTCGCAGACGATAACGGGTTTGGAAATATCCGCTTCTTCGTAGATGATGGATGGAGTGGTACGAACTTCGATCGCCCTGACTTCCAAAGAATGATTTCGGAAATAGATGCGGGTAACGTGGGAACGGTTATCGTGAAGGACATGTCCCGACTCGGCCGAGATTATCTCAAGGTCGGTTACTATACTGAAATTGCGTTCCCCAATGCCGACGTACGCTTCATCGCTATAAACAATGGTGTAGACAGTGCCAATCAGACGGACAGCGACTTCACACCATTCCTGAATATCATCAATGAATGGTACGCAAAAGACACCAGCAAGAAAATACGTGCCGTATTCCGCTCCAAAGGACAGGATGGCAAACCACTCTGCACCAACCCTCCATACGGATACATCAAGGATCCTGAAGATAAGTTCCATTGGATCATAGATGAGGAAGCAGCGAAAACGGTGCGACTGGTGTTTGATCTCTGCATCAAGGGTCTTGGCCCTACACAGATAGCGCGAGAGCTGACAGAACTAAAGATTGAAAATCCTGTGGCGCATGGAAAAAGAAACGGACTTACTATACCAGCCAAACAGGAATATGATGATCCATACTTCTGGCGTACATCCACTGTGGCGCGTATGATGTCTCGGTTAGAGTATCTTGGACACACTGTGAACTTCAAAACTACGCGCAAATCATACAAGCAGAAGAAGCAGCTCAAAAATGACCCGTCGGAATGGCAAATCTTTGAGAACACCCATGAGGCAATCATTGATGAGGAAGTGTTTAAGATCGTTCAAAAAATACGCGAGGGCAAGCGCAAACCAGCACGACTTGGTGAAATGTGCGTTTTATCCGGCATAATGTATTGTGGTGACTGCGGAAACAAAATGTACAATGTCCGCTGTCAGGGCTGGGATCACAGCAAAGAATACTTTACGTGTGCCACATACCGCAAGCAGCGTGGAGGTTGTTCTTCCCACCAAGTCCGCACAGAGGTTGTAGAAAAGCTGTTATTGCAAAGCTTGAAGGAACTTATCCGCTACGCCAGCGAGTATGAATCAGAGTTCGTTGACATGGTACTACAGAAAACACAAAAGGCACGCAACGCAGAACTGCGCGAAAAGAAACGAGAATACGATCAAAGCAAAACCCGCATTGCAGAGCTGGATCAGATCATGCAGCGCCTCTATGAGGATAACATCAGCGGCAAAATCAGCGACGAGCGATTCATAAAACTGACAGAGACGTATGAAAACGAACAGCGCCAGCTACAAATTAAGCTGACTACACTGGAAAAGTATCTGGCAGATGCACAAGGCAAAACGGTTAACTTAAAAACCTTCTTACAGTACGTGCAGAAATACACTAACTTGGAGCAGCTTGACGCAGAAGTAATACGCACCTTCGTTGAAAAGGTCATCGTGTATGAGCGTGAGCCGGGGAAAAAGCGCAGAGGGGTACGACTTAAAATCGTCTACAACTGCATTGGCGAAATCAAAATTGCAAAACCACCAGAGAAAACGGCGTAAAGGAAAACGGCATAGTCGACGAATCGACTATGCCGTATCCTAAACAGCGTTCTGGCGCCCCGCCGAAAGCGGGTGCTTTTATTTTTGGTTTGGGCAGCGGTTATCCGATGCTCTTGTAATACGCGACAGCAAGGTCGACAACAAGCCCGTAGCTGGATATGCCGGATTTCTGCCCCTGCGATTTCAGGAAGGTATCGTTTACCTTGCCGGAAACCGTGCTCGCCGTGCTTTCGCGGTACTTATCGAAGAATTTCGAATAAGCCGAGAGCTCGCCGATGCATTTCTTCGGTGTAATGGAATTCAGCTCGCGGAAGAGGTTTTCGTCCTCCGTTCCGCGCACAGCCGTATAAAGCGCGCTGCGGAGGTAGTTCAGCATATTCATATATGCGCTGTAACGCACATAATTGTCGTCGCTTGAAGCACACACGAGAAAGGCGACAAAATTTGCCTCCTCCTCGCGGGAGATCCCGCGTTGGTGCGCCATTTCGTGCGCCATGGTGAACGGGCGTATGAAATCCGGGTAATTGGTATTTATATTCGCTTCGCCCGTCATATAGGTGTACACACCCGAAATGTGGGTATACGTCATCGGTTCGGAAAGCGCGATCGCCTTCGGTTTTGATGAAAAATGCGAAATATAATCCACTCCGGCGGCATAACCGTCGAACGCGGAATTGACCTTTTCCGTCAGCTCGGAAAAGCCGTACGGCATTACCGAAGCGCCCGTCGAATCAAAGGAAACGTTCGGAAGCACATTATCCATTTCGTTTATCACCTTTTGGGCGGTTTCGTAAAGCTCGAAGGCGGAAACGGCGCTGCGTTCAATACCGAGGTTTTTCTCCAACGGGTTGCGGTTGTAGCCCGTGCCGAAGCCGGCAAAGAAAAGTATGCCGATAACGAGCAGCAGGCTTATCAGCGGCTTCAGAAGGCGGTAAAACCTGCGGTTGCTCGAATCGCGCCTTCCCGAAACTATCGCCGCCGTGATATAGGCGATAAGCAGCACCGGCAGCGAAATTATAACGCATTCGGCAAAGGAAAACGGGAACCACCCCATTGCCTTTGCGGTGATAAACCGTACCGCCTGCGCGGGGTAGCGCGTCCAGAATTCGGCAAACGGCGTACAGAGCCGCGCGGTGAGATATACCGCAAGCGAAAAGGCGAATACGATCAGAAGCGCGATCATACGGCGGGAAAGCAGTCCGTCCTCGCGCCAGCGCGCAATAAGCGGCTTTTTTTCTTCCTCGGGTGCGCCCTCCGGCAAGGTGTTTATTTCCTCGATGTTCATCTTTCTATCACATGGCGCCAGCCGAAGGGATCCTCGGTTTTGCCGAACTGTATGCCGGTGATGCCGTCATAAAGCATATGGGCGAATTTGCCGACCTCGCCGTTGTTGATGACCAGTTTTTTGCCGTGCCATTCAAGCAGCCCGACCGGGGAAATGACAGCCGCCGTGCCGGAACCGAACATTTCGTCCAGCTTGCCGTTCATGCCCGCCTCATATACTTCGTCGATGGATATGCGGCGTTCCTCTACGGGGTAGCCCTTGTATTTAAGGTATTCGATAACCGAAGCTCTTGTTACGCCGGGGAGTATGTTGCCTTCGAGCTTGGGGGTCACAGCCTTGCCGTCGATAACAAAGAATACGTTCATTGCGCCGACTTCATCGACATAGCGGTGCTCGATGCCATCGAGCCAGAGCACCTGTGCGTAACCGTTTTCCTCCGCCTTCTGTTGGCCGATAAGCGATGCGGCGTAATTGCCGCCGACCTTGGCAAATCCCGTGCCGCCCTTTACCGCGCGGACATATTCATCCTCCACGCAGATCTTGACAGGGTCCAGACCGCCGGCATAGTAGGAGCCGACAGGGGAGAGTATCACCATGAATTTGTAGGTCTTGCTCGGGTGAACTCCGAGGAATTCGTCGGTTGCGATTATAAACGGACGGATATACAGCGATGTGCCCTCGCCGGAGGGGATCCAGTCCTTTTCAAGATATACGAGCTCTTCAATAGCCTGAAGCGCATCCGCGGGGTCGACCTTCGGTATGCACATTCTTTCGTTTGTGTTGTTCATGCGCTCGATATTCTTATCCGGGCGGAAGAGGAGGATCTTGCCGTCCGGTGCACGATATGCCTTCATGCCCTCGAACATTTCCTGCGCGTAATGGAACACCATGCAGGCGGGGGAGAGGGAAATATTGCCGAACGGTACTATCCGCGCGTCATGCCAGCCCTGTTCGGGGTTGTAATCCATGATAAACATATGGTCGGTGAATATTTTGCCGAACCCGAGCTTGCCTGTCGGCTTCTCCTTCGGTTTATCGGTAAGGGTATAAGTGATTTTCAAGTTAAAGCACCTCGCATTTAAGTGTAATTATACCTTTGCGCATTATTATACAACCACAATGAAGGATTTTCAAGAGTTTTCGGCTCGTTTTATGCGCCGCGGAGTGCATAAAATACGGGCATGGGAATGTTTTTTTCCAAAATGCCGGGTTTGTGTTCACAACTCGGGTGTATATTGTTTTCGTTCGGTATTCCTGTATACCGCCAAACGGAGGAAATTATTTTGCGTTCCGAACCATCAAGCACCAAATCAACTGTAAAACTGAATAAGATAAAGCTTGCCGTTTTTGCGGTTATAATTCTTGCGGCGGCTGTGGCCTGCATATTTGCTTTTGCCGGCAACAAGCCCGAAACCCTTTCCAAAACCGGCGAGGATGCTGCGCCCGTCGCTCCCGCCTCGGATGAAACGTCACTTCACCTCGGCGATGAAGGCTACGGTGTTTATGTTGACGGCGACTTTGTCGCAGCGGTCGCATCCGAAACCGTCGCAATGAAGGCGTTCGACAACGTATTGGACGGCTATGCCGCCAAATTCGATCTGGGCGATAATGCCGAAAGTGAATTCACAAACGAAATTTCCGTTGTAGGCGGCGAATTCGATTCCGAAGCGTTCACCACCGCAAGCGGGCTTGAAGCTCTGCTCAACGGCTCCGTGAATTATCTCAATCTCCCGCTTTCGTCCGAAGTTTCCGTCGAAACCGTCGCCGATGTCGAGGACATCCGCACGCTTTATTACGAAACCAAGCTTATATATACCGATTCACTCCCGAGCGGTACCGATAAGGTCGTTTCCGCTGGCAGCAACGGGGAAGCAGACGAGCATTACCGTATCACCTATATAAACGGGATCGAAACCGAACGCGAGCTTTTGAGTTCAGATGTCATCTCCGAACCGACAGAACGTGTCGTCCGTGTAGGTACTTCCATCAGCCACCTGATCCCCGCTTCCTTCGGCGGCTTGATAAAGCCGTATGAGGATGGTCAGATATCCTCGCGCTTCGGCGTTCGCTGGGGCAGATCGCACACCGGTATCGACATTGTCGCCAAGGGCCGCGATTGCGGCGGCGACAGCGCCAAATCCGCCGGCGGCGGGGTCGTGATATTCGCCCGGAACAGCGGCGCTTACGGCAACTGTGTCAAGGTCGATCACGGCGACGGAATCGTTACCCTTTATGCGCACCTTTCCAAGATCACCGTGAAGGTCGGCGATACGCTTTCCGCAGGTGATGAAGTCGGCAAGATCGGTTCTACCGGCAGATCCACCGGCAATCACCTCCACTTCGAGGTGCATATAGACGGCAAACCTGTCGATCCCCTTTACTTCGTGACATATACCGAATTCGTATAATAACGTCGAATACCGGAGCAGCCTTGCAAGGCTGCTCCTTTTTTTCTTGCATTTAACCGGTATAAAAAAACACCCGCGCCGGGAAGGGCGGGGGTGTTTGGATCGTGATTTTGTTTATGCAGCCGGCGGCGTGGGAAGCTTGAAATCTCCTGCTATAAGTATTATCAGCAGCAGTACTACCTGGACTGCGGTGAAGATCGCGGTGCGTTTCAGGCTCGGTTTTTTGATCTTGATGTTGAGTATGTAGCCGATTGCAAGGGCGAGCATACCGATACGGAAGAACCATACCGAAACGTTTGCCGGTGTGAACAGCGTGAGCATGAAAAGAAGTGTCATCAGCGGGCAGGACATCGGGATCGGCACCCCGCGGAAGCCCTTGTTCTTTTTGGGGTTTGCGGAAGGTTCGTTCGCAAGCGTGTTGAAGTAGGCAAGCCTTATTGCACCGCAGACGATAAACAGGCAGTAAATGATGATATCAAGCACACCCCTGAACCCGAACGAGAAGGCGATGAAGCAGGGCGTAACGCCAAAGCTGACAAGATCGCACAGGCTGTCGAGCTGGATACCGTAAAACTTCTGCTTTTCGGTGCGGTTCAGGTTCGAGCGTGCGACTCTGCCGTCGAACGTATCGCACAGGCAGGCAAGAAAAAGCATAAACAGTGCAAACTTAAAGCTGCCTATGCCTGCAAGAAAGCAGGCGACGACGGATGATGTCAGCCCCATCAGCGTAATGAAGTTTGCGATGGAATAAATACCGATAAACATTTATTTTTATCCTCCGAATTATTTGTATCTGTCGATGCTTTTCAGCTCGTCATACAGTTTTTTATAGCTTTCATAGCGCGATTCCGAAATGATACCGTTTTTTACGGAATCGAGTATCGCGCACTCTGTTTCCTTGGTGTGGGTGCAGTCCGGGTATCGGCAGCCGCCGAAATAAGGTGCAAATTCCGGGAAGAGCCCGAAAAGCTCCTCGTGGCGGATATCGGCATATTGCATGATATCCAGCGCGGTGAATCCGGGTGTGTCGGCAAGGTAGGTGCCTTCGCCCAGCGGGAAAAGCCTTGTTGTGCGGGTGGTGTTCTTTCCGCGGGATATCCGCGCCGAAAGCTCGCCGGTTTTCAGGTTCAGCTCGCCGTACATACGGTTTATCAGCGTGGATTTGCCCACACCGGAAGCCCCGCAGAGCACGCATATCTTTCCGCGCAGCAGATCCTTTGCCTGCACAATGCCGCTGCCTTCGCCGGTGCCTGTCGCAATGACGGGGTAGGGGGTTCTGCTGTAAATATCGAGTATGCGTTCGCCTCCGCCGAGGTCGCATTTTGTAAGTATGATCGCACATTCAATCCCGTGCTTCTGCGCTATGACGGTCAGCAGGTCGATATTGTACAGATATGGCTGCGGTTCGCGCGGGGCAACCGCAATGGCAAGCAGGTCGATATTCGCCGCGGGCGGCCGTGTCAGACGGTTCTTTCGCGGCTCGATATCGGTGATAAAGCCTTCGCCGGTTTCGCCGACGGAAAACAAAACTCTGTCCCCCGCGACAAGCCTGCCTTCGGACTTGCGCACCCGTGTTCCGCTGCGGCAAAAGAAGGTGTTATCCCCGCTTTCGACGGTAAAGCGACCGCTTTCGACAGAGAGCACAAGCCCGCGGCGCGCTTCCGCGCTCAATTGCCGTCCCCCCCGCCGGGTGTCGGGTCGGGTGTCGGGTCGGGTGTCGGGTCAGGATCGGGTTCCGGGTTCGGGTCCGGCTCGGGAAGATCCGGGTCGTCCTCGAAGATAACTACGATGATCTCTATCTTTTCGCCCTTTTCTACTTGTGAACCGGGCTTGAGGCTCTGGAACACAACGGTGCCCTTGCGGACCTCGCCGGAGGCGCTAACGCAGCCGTCGTTCAGCAGTGCGGAAAGGCAGGCAACGGAATCCCTTGCGCCCTTGCCGTCGATAAGTATCTGCTCGCGGCTTGCGGCGCCGCCGGCCTGCATAAAGGTGAATATGATGTTGTTTATATCAACATCGGGTGTTTCGTAAAGCGCAGCCAGTGCGTTTGCAAACTGCATACCGCGGTAATCCTTGAAGGAGTCGGCGGTGATCGGCTCGTGTATCGTGAATGTCACGACATCGCCGGCATTGCCCCTTACACCCGCCTTTACGGATTGCTCGTGCACTCTGCCGTCGCCGCCGACAACAGCCACACGTTCGAATTCGACCTTGAATTTAGCATACACCTGAGCAAAACGGCGCGCATCTGCCTCCGTCATTCCGATACAGTCGGGCATGGGTGCGGTTTTTTCCGTATCGTAGGAGCGGACTCTTACATAAACCGTTACGGTATCACCGACTTTTATCTCGCTCCCCGCTTCGGGCAGCGTGCCGAGCACCTGGTTGTTGAAATAGCCGGAGCATTCGGGGAAGTGTGCGCTTTCCGTATCGGAATCTTCGGCAAATTCCGCGTTCAGGCGCAGGTTTTTAAGCTTGGTTTCGGCTTCGGTCTTCGTAAGCCCGTTCAGGTCCGGCACAAGCCGCTTTTCGGAAACGTTCACGGTTATCTGCGAAAAATGAACGTATCCGTCCTCCGCGGGCTTCTTGCGTTCGTTTCCGGACGGCTCCGTCGCCACAATGTAATCGTTTTCGAGTGTCGGATCGTTTACGGTGACGACATCGTCGATCTTTATGCGGCATTCACCGTATCCGTTGTTTTCCAGCTCGGTCACAAGCTGGTCGGAATAAAGCTTGCCGACAAGATTGGGAAGCCGGTAGGTTTTGTTGTCGTTTTCCGTTTGCTGCGCGTCATAACCCGCCTTTAAGTAGCGTAAGGTAAATACGGCGATAACGGCTGTCACGATCAGAAAAGCGGAGCATACCGCCGCAATGATCGGGAACATGGTGCTGCGCCGCGGCTTTTTGCTGTGCGGCTTTTTCTTCACGGGCTGTTCCCCGTGCTTTTTCTTTCCAAGCGATTCTGCCATTTCGTTCTCGTTGTAGGGTTCTATTTCGGAAGTGTCTATCATGTCTATCGAAACTATTCCGGAACCGACGGTGGAGCCGTCTGCCGCATCGCGGTCGGAGACAGAAAAAATCACATCCGGGTATTTAAGCACCCATTCGATCGCTTTCGCCATTGCGTGCGCCGAAACAAAACGGTCGCCCGGGGCTTTTTCCATCGCTTTCAGTATTATCTGGGAAACGCCCACCGGTATATCCAGAATAATGTCGCGCGGGTTTACCGGATCGTCGTTGACCTGCATCATCGCGATTTCCATCGGCGTTTCGGCAGTGAAGGGGAGCTTGCCGGTGACCGCCTCATAAAGCATTACGCCGACGGAATATATATCCGAACGCAGATCGGTATCCTTGCCGCACGCCTGCTCCGGGGAAATATAGTAGACCGTTCCGATCGCTTTTTCGTCGCGGCTGTCGGGCAGCTCGGAATTGGGGAGCTTTGCTATCCCGAAATCCGTCACCTTTATATCGCCGTTCTTCATCAGCATCACGTTCTGCGGCTTTATATCGCGGTGGATTATACCCTTGCTGTGTGCGTGTTCGAGCGCGCGGAGTATTTGCAGCGTGTAAACACAGGCTTCCTTCCAGCCGATGGCGCCCTTGTTGTCGAGATATTCGCGCAGGGTGATACCGTCGAGATATTCCATGACGATATACTTGATATCCGGGTAAATGGCGACATCGTAAACGCTTACTATATACTTATTGGAAAGCATCGCAACGGCTTTCGATTCGTCGATAAACCTTGCTTCCGCGGCCGCGTTTCCGTTGTATTCGTCGTTGAGTATCTTTATGGCGACAATGCGCTTCATTACAAGATCCTGGGCTTTGAGCACGCACGCCATGCCGCCCATTCCGACAAGCTCGAGTATTTTGTACCTGCCGTCGAGTACTTTTCCTATAAGTGCATCATACTTGTTCATTTTCGCATTCCTTTCGTTTTTGCGGCCGGTCGCGGCAAATAAGTATTGCGGTTATGTTATCCGAGCCGCCGTTTCGGTTGGCTTCGGAAATTAGCTTTTCTACGCGGGCTTTAATCGGTATCGGCCTTCCCGCAGCCGTATATTCCGCAGAAATGATCTCGTTTATACGTTCGTTGGCGATATGGTTTGTAAGCCCGTCGGTGCACAGCAGCAGCATTTCGTAGCTTTCGATGCGGAATATATCGCACATTGCCGTTTCGTTCACGCCGAGCGCGCGCAGGATAATATTGCGGTTCGGGTGATCGGCTGCCTGCGAACGGGTTATTTCGCCCTTGTCGATAAGGTACTGGACAAAGGAATGATCCTTTGATATCTGGTAAAACAGCCCGCTTTCCGTCCTACAATATATGCGGCTGTCGCCGATGTTCACGGCATAAGCCCCGCATTCGCAAATGACGGCGGCGACAAGCGTCGTGCCCATTCCGTCGAGCTCCGTATCGCCCGCGGCGCGCGAGTATATCGCGGAATTGGCTTCCGCAACTGCCGTATTCAGGATATGCTGCAGGGAACGAGAATCCCTGCCCGCTTCGGGATTTTTTCCGAAAGTGTTCCGGATAACGGCCGAAAACACCTTTACTCCGAGCCCGCTTGCGATATTTCCGCCGTGTACTCCGCCCATACCGTCGCACACAACGGCAAAAAAGTAACCGTCGCCGGAATAAACGGCATAGCTGTCCTGGTTGGAATTACGCTTTCTGCCGATATCGGTCATGCCGCAGTATTTCATGTTACGCCGTTCCTCCTTCCGGTTTTTTGCTTTTTTCAGCCCTCGGCGTGCTGCTGGCGCAGCTGCCCGCAGGAGGCATTTATATCTCCGCCCAAATGGCGCCGTACCGTTACGGTTATTTTATATGCTTCCACCGTTTCTGTAAATACCTTTACGGCATTTTTTCCGCTGCGTTTGAAGTTTTTTTCCTTGATCGGGTTCACGGGGATAAGATTCAGATGGCACAGCATACCCGAAAGCAGCCTGCCGACTTCGTTCGCTTCCTCCACCGTGTCGTTCACGCCCTCTATAAGCGCGTATTCAAAGGATATCCTCCGCCCTGTTTTTGCGATATAACGCTTGCAGGCATCGATCAGCTCGCGCACGCTGTATTTATTGGCTATGGGCATTATTTCGCGCCGCTTTTCATCGTTGGGTGCGTGGAGCGATATGGAAAGTGTTATCGGCAGCCCTTCGT